>Ga0247727_10006068_pt1 | contig 23972 bp, 19 predicted proteins | sample WisWelCaveWW1625_FD_202498 | JGI IMG/M metagenome (GOLD analysis project Ga0247727, IMG submission 202498) | Biofilm microbial communities from Wishing Well Cave, Virginia, United States - WW16-25 | ecosystem: Environmental > Aquatic > Deep subsurface > Groundwater > Cave microbial mat | place... | reverse complement strand
TGATCACCGACGGCAAACCCTCCGCGATTTTCGAGTACGGCCGGATTTACAAAAATCCTTTTGGCTTGGATCGCAAGATCGTGAACAAGACTTTGGACGAGGCCGTGATGTGCCGCCGCGAAAAGATTACGATCACGACGTTCATGATCGCGCGCGATCCGTGGCTCGTGCAATTCGTGAACGACATGACGCAAGCCAATCGCGGCCGCGCGTATTTTTCTTCGCTGAACAAATTGGGCGAGTATGTGTTCGTGGATTATATTCGGAATCGGAAGAGAAATGTGAGGTGAGGCGCTTTTTCCTTGTCATTCTGTAAGAAACTTCCCTAGTGCTCGGAATGCGCTCAAGTATTAAACGGTGTGCCGAGCACGAGGGAAGGTTCTTCCAGAATGACAGTTTTAAGGGTATAACTCAGATTTAGAGCTTAATGTTGTAGTACGAGCCCCTGTGCAACAAAGGAAGAAAAGCGATGCGGAAGAACAAACGAGGCCCAAAGTTGAACGAGCAACGCATTCTTCGGCGGCAAGTACGCGCGCAAAGAGAGCTTGAAAAGTTTTTGGATCAAGTTCATTCTCGAATCGACCAAAGCATCTCAGATGAAGATTTAACGAAAGAAATTGTCGACGCCATTCATGAGATGAGAGGCGTTAAGCGATAATTACGCGCGCCTACTCGCGATGTCATTTGTAAGAACCTTCCCTCGTGGCCTGTGATAATTTCAAAGCTGGGTTTGTCTCCAGCACTAGAAAAGATTCCTCCTGAATGACACCGATAGGAAGAGCGGTAAGAAAATTCGTGTGCTCGAAAACTCTAATAATGACTTCGAAACCTTTTAACACTTTTGGATAAGAATGACCAAACTCCTCGACCTCCGCACCGTCGGCCAGCTTCGCGCTTCGGGTTGTAAAGTTCTCTCCGTCAAAGATGAAGTCCGCAAAAACCTGGTGACGAAGCTACGTAGTAAGGAACAAATTTTTTCGGGCATTATCGGCTACGATGAGACCGTCATCCCCGATCTCTGCAATGCCATACTTTCACGACATGACATCATTCTACTCGGCCTGCGCGGGCAGGCGAAAAGCCGGATACTTCGTTTGTTGACTGATCTGCTCGACGAGCACGTTCCCATTCTCAAAGGCAGCGAGATTAATGACAATCCGTTCGCGCCCGCATCGAAGTATGGCGTGGACATGCTGCGCGAGCACGGCGATAACGCGGAGATTGAATGGATCGGCCGCGACCGGCGCTACGGTGAAAAGCTCGCGACGCCGGACGTGACCATCGCGGATTTGATCGGCGACATCGATCCCATCAAAGCCGCATCGCAGCGTTTGCACTACGCGCACGAAGGCATCATTCACTTTGGCATTATTCCACGCACGAATCGCGGCATCTTCGCGATCAACGAACTGCCGGATTTGCAGCCGCGCATTCAAGTCGGTTTGTTCAATGTCATGCAGGAAAAGGACATTCAAATTCGCGGCTTCCCGATTCGCATTCCGCTCGATCTCATGATCGTGTACTCCGCCAACCCCGAAGACTACACGAATCGCGGCAATCTCATCACCCCGTTGAAGGATCGCATCGGCTCGCAGATTCACACGCACTATCCGCGCACGCTCGAAATCGGCATGCAGATCACCGCGCAAGAGGCATGGGTCAAACGCGACGGCACGCCGCCCAAGATTCTTTACTTCCTGCGACAGATCATCGAACAAACCGCGGTGGAAGCGCGGCGCAGCGAGTTCGTCGATCAAAAGAGCGGCGTCTCCACACGACTCACGATCTCCTTTCTTGAAAATTTGGTGAGCAACGGCGAGCGGCGTTTGTGCATTACAGGCGAAACGGAGTTGATGCCGCGCGTGAGCGATTTGTTCGCCGCGCTTTCTGCGGTCACCGGCAAAATCGAGTTGGTTCACGAAGGGGAGCAGGAGGGCGTCGCGAATGTTGCGAAAGGACTTTTGGGCAAGGCAATCAAAGCGGCCTTTCTGAGTTATTTTCCCGACCCGCTGGCGAGCATGAAGAAGGGCGAGAACCATTATCGCAAAGTGACGGCGTGGTTCAAGAACGACCGCAAGATCGATCTCTCGGACGTGATGACCGCCTCGGATTACGTGCATGCGCTGAACCGCGTCGATGGGTTGAAGGAAGTGACGCTGCAATTTTTGCCCGGCGCAAAAGAAATGACTCCCGCGCAATTGGCGATCGGCATGGAGTTCGTGCTGGAAGGCTTGCACCAAAATTCGATGCTCAGCCGCGACGAGCTTGGCCCGGTGCGCACGTATTCGGATATGCTCAATCGCATGTTCAGCAATATTTCAAAGCGCGAAGATTATGATGAAGAGGAGGAAGAGAATTAAAGGCAAAAACTTTCTGTAAGCGGATTTTGTAAGTAAGCGGATACAACCTTTATGATTTGCTTTATCCGCTTACGCCGTTCAATCCGCTTACAAAAGCCTTTTTAGTCTTGATTTTCAAGCTTGCTTCTCGCAAGCCGGCTCTCTATCTTCGCAAAGCTTGTCAAAAATAAATCCGAAACATCTCCGCGGTTTTAACCTCGATTAACCGCTTCATCTCTGCGCGCGACGGAGAGAGGGTTTGAAAGGTGATCGTCGTTGGCGACCTTGTTTCGTCTATACGATGATCAAGCCATTCTGGAGGCAGTGGCAGAATGGCTTCAAATCTACAAAACGCTTTTTAACGTTGCGTGTGGGTCATGACCAACTGAGTATCAAAACTTTATTGCCCGGTGGTTCCGTTACGTCGTAGGTGCGCACCAAGCGCGTCGTTATTGCTGCGCAAGTTCACGGTGCAAGTTCCGGCGACTCGAACTGAACTGCTCTTTCTTCCGATTTTCACCCCTGAACCAGAGTGGCTTCTTGGCTGAGAAGCCTCTCGCAAACCTGTGAGGCAAGGATGGTTGTGAGGGTAGCGAACTATCATCACCCGGTTTCCGAAAGCAAGCTCCGGCCTGCATGGAAACGACGATCACGCTACACAACTATTGCGAGGAACATCATGGGCAGCGATCGATCGGAAGCGGCTGTTTACGAAAACCTACAGTCGCAAATCGCTCGTCTGAATCAAATCGGCATCGCGCTCTCCAGTGAGCACAATCTCAACAAGCTGTTGGAGCTGATCGTCACCGAAGCGCGGCGCTTCACCGTTGCGGACGGCGGCAGCTTGTACATCAAAGAAGGCGAGAAGCTCAACTTTCTCGTCGCGCAAACCGAATCACTCGAAGCCAAGACGCAGCAGAAGTCGTTCAAATCTTTTTACGTCCCGCTCACCAAAGAGAGCATTTCCGGCTACGTGGCGACCACCGGAAAGACTTTGAACATTTCCGACGTGTATCATATCCCACCGACCGTCGAATACCGCTTCAACAAAGAGTTTGATCGCCGCATGGGCTATCGCAGCAAGTCCATGCTCACCGTGCCGATGCGCGATCACAACGACGAGATCATCGGCGTGTTGCAGTTGGTCAACTCGCTCGACCTCGACGGCAGAGTGGTGCCGTTTCGCAAAGAATACGAAACGCTCATTCTCTCGTTGGCGAGCCAGGCCGCAGTCGCCATTCGCAACGCGAAGCTCATCGAAGAAATCAAAAGCTTGTTTCGCTCACTCGTGCGCTATTCGGCGAAAGCCATTGACTCGCGCTCGCCGCACACTGCCGGTCATTCCGGCCGCGTCGCGAAATTCTCCCTGCGTATTGCGCAAGCCATCAACGAAGAAAAAGAAGGCGCGTTTGCGAGCGTGAAATTTTCGCCGGAACAGTTGGAAGAATTGCGCATGGCGGGATGGCTGCACGACATCGGCAAGATCGGCGTCAAAGAATCCGTTCTGGAAAAAGGCACGAAGCTCAACGACGATCAAATGGAAACCCTGGCCGAACGTTTCGCCGTGATCAAAGCTTCGGCATACTTGGAAAATTGCAGGCAAAAGAGCGAGCTGCTCAAAACCGGCGGAGATCAAAACGACGCGCTCGCGGAGTTGGATCGTAAACTCACGGCCGCGCTCGAAGCCGTGGAACAGGACCTCGATTTTCTCCGCCGCATCAACATTCCAGAAGTGATGCAGGCGCAAGACCTGGATCGTCTGCGCGCGATTGCTGAGAAAGCTTTCGCCGATCCCTGCTCCGGAGAAATGCGTTATTACCTCTCTTCGCACGAGTACGAGAACCTGGCGGTGTTGCGCGGCAATCTCACCGCGAGCGAGCGCAAAGAGATTCAACGCCACGTCGAATACACGATGGAGATCTTGCGCAAAATCCCTTTCACGAAAGATTTGGAGAATATCCCCATCATTGCGGCCGCGCATCACGAAATGCTCGACGGCTCCGGCTATCCCTACGGCTTGAAGGGCGACGACATTCCGCTGCAAGCGCGCATCATGTGCATTTCGGATATTTACGATGCGCTCAGCTCAAAAGATCGACCCTATAAAAAAGCCATGCCTTTGGAAAAGTCGCTCGCGATTCTGCAAGAAGAAGCCAAGCGCGGCAAGCTGGACGCGAACTTGATCGAGCTGTTCATTCGCCGGAAGCTCTACGAAGGCGAGCGCAAGGCGGAAGAGGAAGAAGAACAGGACTAAAAACTCTTGGAGTAGTGGATTGATGGATTTGTGGATTGATGGAGTTTGGGAGTAGCGAGTGCTGAAGTGTTGAAGTGCCATTCTGGAAGAACCTTCCCTCGCGCTCAACACGCCTCTCAAAATTGGCTGTGTCGCAAGCACTAGGGAAGTTTCTTTCAGAATGACAATAGCCGGGGCGGCATTACAAAGCAATTCTAAGCAAGTAGAAATAACTCCTCGACTCCATTACTCCAAAACTCCACCGCTCCAACTGTCCCTCAATCCAACGATCCAACGATCCAACAACCCAACCCCCATGCCCACGATTCCACCTCACATCATCGACGAAGTTCGTTTTGCGACCGACATCGTCGGCGTCGTTTCCGATTATGTGACTTTGAAAAAGGCGGGACGGAACTTTGTCGGACTTTGCCCTTTTCATGCGGAAAAGACTCCCTCTTTCAGCGTGAACGCCGAGAAGCAAATTTTCCATTGTTTCGGTTGCGGCGTCGGCGGCAGCGCGTTTGCCTTCGTGCAAAAGATTGAAGGCGTGGGTTTTCCCGAGGCCGTGCGCGCGCTCGCAAAACGCGCGGGCATCGCGATTCCTGAAGCCGAGCCGGAAGATCGCGCCGCAGCGCAAGAAAAAGAAACGCTCTACTTCGTCAATCAACTCGCAGCGGAATTTTTCAAGCAAACGTTGTGGAGCGATGAAGGCAAAATAGGGCGGGAGTATTTGCAGCGGCGCGGTTTCAATGATGAGGCCCTGCAAGCTTTTCACGTCGGATTTTCGCCCTCCGGATGGGTAGGGCTGGTGGAACATGCCCGCGCGAAAGCGGTGAATTTGGACACGCTCGTGAAAGCCGGCTTGATCAACCCGCGCGAAAAAGACGGCAAAACGAGCGGCCATTATGATCGCTTCCGCAACCGCATCATGTTTCCGATTCACAACCTCTCGGATCGCGTCGTCGCGTTCGGCGGCCGCCGCATCATCGACGACGACTCTCCCAAGTACATCAACTCTCCCGAAACTCCGGTCTATCAAAAAGGCCATTTGCTGTACGCCTTCACCAAAGCGCGTGACACGCTGCGCGCGACCGATCGCTTGATCATCGTCGAAGGCTATCTCGACGTCATGCGCATGCACGTGTGCGGCTTCATCAACACGGTTTCAACCTCCGGCACGGCATTGACGGAGCACCAGGCGCGCGTCGTGTTGCGCTACACCAAAAATGTCACGCTGCTCTTTGATAGCGATGCCGCCGGTTCTTCTGCCACCTTGCGCGGCGCGGATATTTTGGTGGAGAACGGTTTGCAAGTGCGCATCGCAGCCGTTGCTGCGGGTGATGATCCCGACAGCTTCTTGCTGAAAAATCCCGCCGCAGACATGCAGCGCATTTTGGATGACGCGCCGACGCTGCTCGATTTCAAAATGCGGAAGCCTGCAACGACCGGCGCTCAAACGGAAAAACTTGAGCAGAATCGCACGGAACAATTGCGCTCGATCATCGACACGTTGGCGCGCGTGAATGACGGCCTCGAGCGCCAGGCTTTGGTGCATCGCATGGCCGAGCAAATGCGCGTGGATGAAGCCGTGTTGTGGGAAGAGATCGGCCGCTTGCGACGCTCACGCAATCTGCGCCAGCGCAGCGAATCGCAGCGCACACAACCCAACCTCAATGCGCTGGTCGCGCCGAATAGTCTCTTGGCGACGCAAGGCCGCATGGTGGAGTTGGAATTGATACGCATCATGGTTTTGCACTGGGAAGCGATTCGTTTCATCTTCAGCTTCATGCGCTTGGAAGATTTTCACGATCCGGAGACTTACGCTTTCGCCGAGGTCTTTCACAATTTTCTTGAGCGCGAGATTCCGCTTGAGCCGGAAGACCTGCTGCACTATTTTCACGAGCCGAAACAAGCGGAGTTCGTTTCCGCGATCATCAACGGCGAAGGCAAGCGTTCCTTCGAACGGGATCACAAGCGTTGGGCTGCGGACTGCATGGCACGCTTGCAAAAGTATATGATCGAAGATCAAGTGCACGTCATTCGCGAGCAACTGAAAGCCGCAGAGTCAAGCGGCGGCGACGTGACCGAGTTGCTGCAACAATTCGATGAGTATCAAAAACACCTCAAGCGCGTGCGCCCGGAAAATTTTTTGATCGCGCCTTGAACGTTTCTAATGAAAGCTGACGTTCAAGTTCGACAATACGGCGGGAAAACTCCCCTTCAGCCTGTCATTCAGCAGGAATCCTTTTGAGTACTGGGGTTGCTCTCCAGAGCTGAAAAAGATTCCTTCTGAATGACACGATCTAGAGGGCGATTACCGAATTTGAAAATCAAAACCAATAAATCAAATTTCGAGGAAACTATGACCCTAGATCAGGAAGCCGTAGAAACCAACAACAAAGAGCTAATTGAAAACAGAGAAAGCGGCGTGCCGCGCGTGGTCACGTCACACAAAAATCACGGTCTCTTGCGATGCATGACGTTCATCGACGGCTCGTGGCTGTATCATAATCAAGACATGCTGGTGAAGGCTTATGCCGCTCCGTACAAAATTGACTTCAGCAAGATCAACGCCGTAGCGCTCAAACGTTTGCGGCAACACATGATGAATACTTTGGAAGCCGAGCCGCCGGCGCTCGATCTCGTGCGCACCTATTACTACGCCAGCGTGCCTTGGAACGTACACCCGGATGACGAGCTCAAGCTGGATGATCAACGGAAATTTTATATGCTGCTCAGCGAATCGCTCGGCTTCGAATTGATTCTGCACGAGATCGACTTTCGCGGGCATTACATGGCCATGCAAGATCGCATCATGCGCGAAGGCGATCCCAACTTTCTGCCGAAGGAGCGCACGATCGACATGGCGCTCGGCATCAACATGCTCTATCTCGCCGCGATTGACGCGTATGACATTGCCATCGCCGTACTGGGCGACGCCGATTATCAACCCGCGCTCGACCGCGTGCGGCAACTCGGCAAGCGCGTGATGCTCTTCACCATCGGCGGATCCGTCGCATATGAATATCTCTATCCCAAAGCTACCGCGCGCTATAGCGATTTTCCGGCCGTGCGTTTTCAAGACCATTTGGAAGAGCTGCGTTTGGCGCATCGCGTGGAGCGTGAAAAAGTCATGCACACTTACGCGTGCGCGCGCTGCGGCAAAATCTTTGAATCCACCTACAAAGCTGCGCCCAAACAAAACATGTATTGCGACGAACACCGCATCTGGCGCGACCGCGCGAGCAACGGCAATTTTACTTCCTCGCGCGAGACGATGGCAGAGGGGCAAGAAGGCCAGAGTGCGATGAGAGAAACTTCAGGCGCGAATGCGGAAGGCGAATGGCAAGCGCGGTGATTTGCCTTCGGAGGAAAAAATAAAAGATCATTGAGGTGTGCTATGAGACTAAAAGAAATTCCTCCCGTTAAAAAGCCAAGCCGCATTCTGATCAACAAGATTCAACAACTGGAAGCCGAACACAAAGGCATGGTCGCTGCAATTGAGCCGGATAGCGGTGAATATTTTCTTGGCAAGAAAACGATTACCGCAGTTGGAAAAGGCCGAAGAAAATATCCAGAAGCCGTGTTTTACTGCATTCGAATCGGTTACGATGCGGTCTATCAACATCGCGGAGGCTTTCGCAAGCTATGACCCTACTCAATGGAAAAATCACAAACCGCGAGCCTTTGATCGCGGCAACGATCGACAAAAAAGGCGATTTGGTTTTGTCCTCGAAGGGCGGCGAGCATTCGTTTGTAGTCGATACCGGCTTCACGGGTGATCTTGCTGTGCCGAGAAGTTTGCTGCACAAAATGAAACTCAAATTTCTCAGCTATGATAAATTCGAGTTGGCAACAAAGCGTGTGATTGATTTGCCCGTTTTTCAGGGTTGGGTCAAAGTCAAAAACAAGCGAGTAAAAGTCGAGATCATCCCAGGTGATGAGCTTATTGGGATGGGGCTTTTGGAAGCGGTAAGCTCAAAGTTGATCTTGGATTGGATGAAACAGGAGATCAGGTTGATTGATAAGACTTGAGAATCGTATACTTCGAAATATGTGAAACCTCGCCTCGGATACTACATGTTTTGCTCAGGACGCGATGCCAGTAGAATAGCTTTCGCGATTAATATTCGTGATCACCCAACTCAAAACTAAGCTCATAGGAAGGAGCCGAAAGTATGAAAAGACAAGTTTCTGAATTCGTTTCCAAGGTGAAATCCAATCCCAAAGTAATGATTTTCGATGAGGCATCTACGAAGCAAGCCATTGTGCTCCCGCTTCTACAATTACTGGATTGGAATCCCTTCGATATCGACGAGGTGACACCAGAATATTCCGTAGAAAATAGACGAGTGGATTATGCCCTACGACTCAACAACACTAACGAGGTCTTCATCGAGGTTAAAAAGACTGGAGAAGCTTTAGAAAACCACCAAGAGCAGCTACTTGATTATTCCTTCCGTTTAGGAGTCGAGCTTGCGGTTTTAACGAATGGAATTACTTGGTGGTTTTATCTCCCGACACAAAAGGGAGCCTGGCAGGAAAGAAAATTTTATACAATAGACATTCGGCAGCAGGATCCTGATGATATTGAATCGAAGTTTTTGCCTCTTCTTTCCAAGAGTAGTATACAGAACGGCGACGCTCTAAAAAGAGCGAGGGCCTTCTACACGGGAAAGCAAAAGAGTAAGGCAATCGAAGACACTTTGCCTGAAGCCTGGAATAAAATTATTTCAGAACCAGACCCTCTTTTAGTCGAGCTTGTTGCCGAGACGTTAGAAAAGCTTTGTGGATATCGAGCAGAGCTCGAAACAGTAAAAAGTTTTTTGTATGAGAACGCAGAACAGTTTATCGTGCTACCTGAGTACAATTCTATCGAAGTGTCAGCTGCTGTTAAGCAGCAAACAATGCGAGCTAAGACTGTAAACGGTCGCAGCGGTAATGGGAAAATATCTCAAGATGAGTTGATTCCTTATATCATCAAAGTATTGCACAAGCATGGTGGACGAGCAACCAAAAGTCAGGTTGAAGAAGAAATCTATCAGACACTAAAAGATATTTTCAAGCAAGGTTGGTATCAAGAAAGAGTATCCCACGGTGTATTGAGATGGAAACATTTTATTGCGTTTGCAAAGGAGAGAGCCAAGCTGTTACATGGATATGTAAAAAGCGCGCGCGAGTCTGGACGTGGCTTGTGGGAATTAACCCAGGCGGGAGAAAAATACTATCACACCCTCAAATAAGATCACGAAAGAACTGCTCAAAGCAGAGATCGACAAGGTCCAAGACAAATACCTTGACGCTTTGTATCAGGTCATTGCGGCCTTTGAGATGCCACGCATTCCTATTCCTAGAGAACGCGCACTTGCTCTCAAAGAGATTGCCGATGCAAATTGGCAAGAGTTCATTAATGCTACTTACGGGTCTTTGGCTGATGCCCCGATCATACGAGGCGATCAAGGCAAATACGAGATGCGGGAAGAAATCAAATGATGTATTTGTTTTGATGTGAATTTCAGCCCGCTTTGCGGAAGTGCAAGCAATAATGATGAAACGTATTGCTCACCCACGCATAGCGATAGCCGAACGGTGCGAGTTTGAGATCGTCTTGGCACCAAAACTGTTCGTGGCAGAGAATTAAACTGCGACTCAACGCGAACGACAAATCCCAAGCGAGCGGATAAATTTTCCCCTTCTTCTTCACGTTCTTCACGATGATGGTCATGTAACGCCCGGCGGCCAAACGCTCGGCGAGGCGCTCATAAACCTCCACGAGCGTGCGCAGGAAATTTTCATAATCATCGTAGTTGCCCAAATCGCGCGTGTCTTCGGAATAGAATTGCAGCAGCCCGGCCTCTTTGCGTTTCTGTTGCGTCTCCGCGCCTTTCATGCGGAGCATGTCCCAATACGGCGGGCTGGTGAGCACGTAATCAAACGGCTCCGGCAAATTTTGATAACTCTCCGTCGCGCTCGCATCACCGTTCACGATTTGCCACTGCGGGAAGGCGATGAACGAAAGTTGATTCGTCGCAAACTTCTCGATGCGCTGCTTGGCGATTTGATGGAATTGTGGATTCAGCTCGATGCCATAAGCCTCCCTATTTTGAGACAACGCTGCGAGCAACGTGCTGCCCGTGCCGGCCATGGGATCGAAGATGCGTTCGCCCTCGCCCGAAAATTGGTTGAGAAAATAAATCACCAACGACTCCGGAAACTTTGCGGGGTGCAGCAACACGCCTTTCTCGCGCGGCGGGGGCTTCGGCACGAACCACGAAGGCTGCGGAGAATGTAGCGCAGCCATCTTGACTGCAGACAGAGATGCCTGCTCTACCACGTTTGCTGCGGATTGTTCTTCGTTGGGTGGGATATTCGTAAAGCGCGAAATCGTTTCTTCCTCGCGGCGGAAGTTCAAGCAGTAGATCACATCTTGTTTCGTTGTCCAAATTTCCGGCTGTTGACTGTTCCCTGGCAATACAAGAGAGGAGAGGGAGCCGCTCGACAATTTGCCCGTGCTGCCGATGGTGTTGAGCGTTCCTGCCTCAGATTCACACCCGATCTTTTCATCTTTGATTGACAAAAACTCGCTCACGCTGCGACCGATCTGCCAAGCCATCGGAACGAGCCGTCCCGCTGCATCGCGATTGCGCGCGAAGATCGTGAGATAAGCCTGCGGTTTGAGCAGGCGCGCGAGATGGCGTATGCGCGCAAGCCAGGTTACACTGTAATGCGCGAAGTCCTCTTCATTCGGGAACTGCTCACAAAGATCGATCAAACCATAATCGAGTTGCGCTGCCTCTGCCCCTTCTTCTACGATAACGGCTTCGCGGCCCAGTTCGTGAATGAGCGGCGAAAACGCTTCGGCATTCTCTGGCAATAAACCAATGCGAGGCGCGCGACCTTCGGCGTTTTGTTGTTTGGTGAAAAAGAGAATGAAGTCACGCGCCGTTTGCGGCGAGCGCACGAACCAACTCTTTTGGAATGGCAGCCACTCACGGCTGGTCAAATCGTTCAGGCGATTTTTAGGATCGACTTGCGCTTTAGCGGAATTGGTGTTATGATTATGGGCGTCGGACATGTGTCTCCGTTTTTGTTTTGTCAATCATTCTAAACCGCGAATCAACGCGAATGTTCGCTAAATTTTAATTCGCGTTCATTCGCGGTTGTGCTTTGTTTGCGGCTCATTTGCATTGTGGTTTTGATAATAGCCGTCAATCATTGCGGGATTTTATGAAGGCGGAAGAAGTCATAGCCTTGGCGATTTTGCCGGACGACGTTGCGGCCGGTATCGCGTACGCGCGGCAATCTTTGCGCTACACCTTCGACCGCATGCGCTATGGCGCGAATCCCGAGCGACGCTTTGGCAACATCGCCGTGGGAAAAATGTGCGAAGCCACGTTGCTGCGTTTCCTGCGGCAACACGGCGTTCCTCACTTGAGCCGCGAAGGCGCGACGCCGCACACGCAGCCGGACAAATTCGATCTGCGCGTGCTGAATGAGATCGTCGACCTCAAAACTTTTCGCGCGCCGCCCAACGCCGCGCGTTCCGAAAGCTTGCTGCGATGTTTGGCTTTGATTCCGTTTCAGCATGACAAAGACCAATGGTGTCATAGAAAAAAGTATCAGCGCTTCATCTTCGGCTTTTTCAACGGCGAGTTTCGTGGGCGATCTCATCCTGAAAACAACGCTTTTGATCCGCAAGCATTTGTCGTGATGCGCACGCCTGCGATTTTTTACGTGACTGCCGCGCCCGCGTTGGAAGAGTGTGAAGCCAAATTTATGGAAGTCCCCGCCGACACGAAATGCCTGCAATACCCGAATGGCACGCGTATTCGCAACATGGGCTGCGCCATCGGCGCATTAACTTCATTTCAAAACTTTTTAGAGAACGTCGAAAAATTTTGCCGGAGATGAACATGGCTTTAGGCGGCGCAAGAATAACCAGTATTGAGATTGAGCCGGATCCCATCACTCTTCCCCCGCGCGCGATCACGCCGCGACGACCGGCGCCGCGCGCCGCCGAATCTTCCGACAACAAAATCTCACGCCACGCTTTGAACACGCTCGATCGCTTCAGCCTCATTGCGCTGGCGCCCAAGGCCGGCGAACATATTCTCGACGCCGGTTGCGATAACGGCCGCCGCTTCGCGCGTTTTGCGCAGGCCAAGAGCACGGTGGTCGGCATCGATTCCGCGCTGGCTTCACTCCGCGCGGCGCAACGCAAATTTCCAGAATGCTGGGCGCTGCAATGCGCGATGCAAGAGCCTCTGCCGTTCGCCAATCATCATTTTGATGCGGTGCTCTGCGCGCTCGCGGGCGAGCATTTGGATCGCATCCCGGCTGTGCTGCGCGAGTTTCATCGCATTCTTCGCCCGGGCGGCCGTATCGTGCTGGCGTTGCACTATCCCGAGCTGCGCGCGGCGCATCTCAAACAAGTGCAAGATAGTTTGTATGAAGTAGAATTCGAATTTCACACCGGCTCGTTTCGGCATTCGGTGCACGATTATACTTCCGCGCTCATCGGCGTTGGCTTTGTCGATATTCGCCAGCATCAAGTGGCGCGCCCCGGACGGCAGCAGAATTTATTTCCAGAGGAATTTGATAGCCGGAAACAAAGCGAGTATCCCACGCAGGTGGTGCTGCAAGCGAGGGTGAGCAACAATGCGCGCGCAGTTTAATTCGAGTTCGAAGGAATTGCAAGGAGTTTTTGAGATTCGTTACGGAGGAGGCTGCGCGACATTAGCGGCGTGCGCGACATTGCAGTATTGTTGCTCGTGGCCGTCCACCGGTGGATGAGCGTGCGGATTTTGGTCGCGCCCAATGGGACAACCTGAAGCTCGAACCTCCCGCTTCGCACGATTGGGTTGTGCTGTGAAGTGATCTTAAAAGGAGCCGTTCGGATGCTTCACCACCCAAACCAACCGCAACGCGGGATTTTTTACGAAAGCTTGCCCCTGAGAAAGCCCGGCACGATTTCGCGATCGTTCAGAGGAAAATATCACGTTGACCGAAAAAAATTGACCAAATTTGACAAGGGCTGCAATTAGTATAAAAAGCTCAATCTTTGCTTTTTTACCGCTAATACACGCGAATAGACGCTAATATTGATTCGCGTTCATTAGCGTCAATTCGCGGTGAAGACCTGGTTGGTTGCGGCGCGTCTGCCTTGTGCTTCAGAGAGAGAGAGAGAGAGAGAGGAAGTTTGTATGCGAATCGCTTTTGCCACGAGTGAGTGCGTTCCGTTTGTGAAGACCGGCGGGCTGGCCGACGTGTGCGGCGCCTTGCCCAAAGCGTTGGCCATGATGGGGCATGAGGTCAAAGTTTTTCTCCCGCTCTATCAATCCATTCGCGTGTTGGACCATGACTTGATTTTCGCGCACGAGTTTCACAACACGCAGATGCGCGTCGGCGGCAGAATCGTGACGGTGAATGTTTGGTATAAACGCAACGGCGCCGGTGTCGAGCATTATTTCGTCGATTGCCCGCACTATTATCATCGCGATCAAGTTTATACCTCGCATGCCGACGAGGACGAGCGCTTCATTCTGCTGCAAGACATGGCGATCTTCATTTTACAACGCTTCAATTGGCCGCCCGAAGTGTTCCATTGCAACGATTGGCAAACCGCGCTCCTGCCGGTTTTCCTGCGCGAAAAATATAATTGGGATCAGCTCTTTGCGCCGACGGCTTCCGTGCTCTCGATTCACAACGTCGGTTATCAAGGCCGTTTCGGAGCCGCGGCCATCGCGCATGCGGGCTTGAAGTATGACAAGTTTCATCTCGGCGGCGCGTATGAATTTTATGGCAGCTTTTCTTTTCTGAAAGCGGGCTTGATGTATGCGGATATGATCACGACCGTCAGCCCAACCTACGCGCGCGAAATTCAAACATATGAATACGGCTCGGATTTGGAAGGCGTGTTGCGGTCTCGCAGCGCCGATCTTGTCGGCATTTTGAACGGCATCGATGTTGACGATTGGAACCCAAGTGTTGATCGCCACATTCCCCAGCCGTATTCGATTGCGACGCTCGACGCGAAGATTAAAAACAAACAAGCGCTGCTGGAATATGCGAATTTGCCGTTGCAAGAGAACGCGCCGACCTTCGGCATCATCACACGCTTCGCCGAACAGAAGGGGATGGAACTCGTGTCCTCGGTCATTCCGCGGCTTATGGAATTGCCGGCGCAGCTCGTCGTGTTAGGCAGCGGCGCGCAAAAGTACGAAGACTTTTTCCGTTGGGCCGCGAGCACGTACCCTGAAAAGTGCTACGCGTACATCGGCTTCAACAATGAGTTGGCGCATTTGATCACCGCCGGCTGCGACATGTTTCTCATGCCTTCGCGCTATGAGCCGTGCGGTTTGAATCAAATGTATTGCTTGAACTACGGCACCGTGCCGATCGTGCGGCGCACCGGCGGCTTGGCGGATACCGTGCGCGATTATCACGAATATAACGAGCAAGGCAATGGATTCTCGTTTTATGATTTCACGCCATTCGCGCTCTGGACTTCAATCCAACGCGCGCTGGCTTTGTATGAACAAAAAGAAGTTTGGCAGGAAGTCATGCAACGCGGCATGGCCGAAGATTTTTCGTGGAAACACTCCGCGCAACAATACCTCGAAGTCTATCAACGCGCGATCGACAAGCGCGCATGAGATGTAGCGGGCAACGAATGAGGCAAAAAATTTCGTAACGGATCAGCCACGGCTTGGCCGTGGCTTTACTTTTTGATTTGAGGGAACGCTCGATTTCAAACTAGCAGCTACTCGTTGCCGTCCGTCGTCTCGGAAATCAAAACTTCAGCTTCCACAAATTCAATCGCAGAGACGGCTTCCGGGGCGATCAATACGGCCTTGGCATTGTCGTCGATGGTCATGATCAGTTGGTTGCTGACAATAATTTCCGGATGCCGAATTATATGCTTTTGACCATTGTCCAAGTGAAATACGAATGGCTTGAACGGTTGCTGCCTCACAGCTTGACGAATTTCTTCAACGTTCATTCGAGCCTCCATGAATGTTTGAAATATGATTGGACTGCGTGGCAATATATCAGAACCCGAACGAGAAGCAAGGGCTCGATTATTGGAGTGATGGAATCATGGATTTTTGGAGTTGTGGCCTCTTCAATCCAAAACTCCATCAATCCAAACCACCTCACCTGCGATACAACACCGGGTTCAACTCCGTCGCCACAACCTCGCCGATCTTCGCGCCCGGCATCCACGTTTCCCAATCTGCGATTTGATTGTCGTTCTTGGGTTGCGCCAAACGGATGCCGTCTTCAATATAAATGATCGTCATCACGGCGCGGGCCGTATCACTTTTATTCTCTCCCGCCCGATGAAAAGTCCAGCCGTAATGATAGCTCACCTCGCCCAAATCGAAAGCCGTTTCGTTTAGGGGAAGCTGCTTCTCCGCCAACGCGCTCTGAATTTGCTCTTCGCTTTTATCACTGATCGCAAGCTCGCGGCCGATGTCAAACTTGTGACTGCCAACACTGAATGCGAGCGGGCCCATTTCCAGCGGCGTGGCTTGCAACGGAATCCAAACCGTGCAACTGTTGTTGTTGCTCAACGGCCAATAGAATTGATCCGCATGCCAGGGCGTGATGCCGCCGCCCGCTTCTTTGTAGAGCGCTTGATCATGATACATGCGCACGCCCTCTACGCCCATCAGCTCTGCGGCAATGCGCGCGAGCCGTGCGCTGAAGCAGAACTCTTTGACGAGCGCGCTGCGCCGCCAGAGATTCATGATTTGTAAGAACGCGCGCTCATACGTCGTGCGCTCGGACATCGGTTTGGTGAGCGTATTCAAACGGAGAACTTGCGCGGTGATCTCTTTGCCGTAGCGCTGCAAGACTTCCGGCGCGAGCACTTGCTTGAGCTTAATGAAACCCTGCGCGCGGAATTGCGCGATTTGTTGCGGCGTGAGCATATAAGGCGCGTGCAAAGTTTGAGAGAATTGAGAAACGGTCATCGTACCCTCGCTAATGAAATGAGTGTGTCACTTTTTACAGGAGCCTTCACCTCTTCTGTCATTCAGGAGGAATCTTTTTAAGCCAAGCCACTGTGCTCATGTTGAAAAAGATTCCTCCTGAATGACATCGCTTAGGAAATAAACCGCGCCTGCGATTTGTAACATACTCAAATGAAATCGCAGGCACTCGATTGCTGGCAAAGCTTCAAACAAAAACGTTATGCCCTCTAATTTTACATGCGCAGGTATTGCAAAATAATGGCGCACTGTTTTAAATGCAAGCCCGCATCTTTCACGTTTGCGCTTGCGAAAGCGTGAAAAATTTTCGGAATTTTTGCTTGGATTTACCTGGCCGGCTTTTTATTTTGATGCCCCGCGATTTCTGAGGATCAACCCAACAAAACCGGCGCGAACCCAAATCGAACTCTGCCTCGGCGATGAAGAAGAAAAAGAACCTGACGACGCAAGCGATTGAAGATTATCTCAAAGCGATTTTCAATCTGCGCACGAGCGCGAAAAAAGCCTCGACTTCCGCGATTGCGGAACGCTTGCACGTCGCGCAAGCTTCGGTCACGGGCATGGTCAAAAAATTGGCGGAGATGAAGCTCGTGGAGTATTCTCCGTATCAAGGCGTCACGCTGACGCCGGCCGGTGAAAAGATCGCGCTGGAAGTGATTCGGCATCATCGCTTGTTGGAGCTTTATCTCGCCGAGGCTATGGGCTACAGTTGGGATAAAGTTCACGAGGAAGCGGAAGAATTGGAGCACTACATTTCCGAAGAGTTCGAAGAGAAGATCGACCAGTTTTTGGGGCAACCCACGTTGGACCCGCACGGCTCTCCCATTCCCACCAAAGAAGGCAAGCTGCCAGAAATCTCCTGCTTCGCGCTTTCCGAAGCCAATACCGGCGAACGCGTGATCGTGCGCCGCGTGTCGGATCGCGATCCGGAGAAGCTGCGTTATTTGGGCAAGATCGGCATCTATCCGCAAATTGAAATCCTCGTGTTGGACAAAGCGCCGTTCAACGGCCCGCTGCACGTGCAAGTGCAAGACGCTTCCCACCATCTCGGCCACGAAATTTCCGATTCGATTCTCGTCGATCGCGTGGGCTAGTTTTTCAAAAACGGCGATCTCCATGCGTGAAAATTTCTAGTACTGTCATTCAGAAGGAATCCTTTGTAGCTCTGGGCATAGTGCTAGTGCAAAAAAAGATTCCTCCTGAATGAAAAACACAACGAGGACGAGCCGGAACCAAAAAGGAAAAGCGCACGCAAAGACGCAGAGACGCAAAGAACCCGCAAAGAAAAACGCGAATGGCTTTCAAGAACTCGTATTGGGCTTGAAAGAATAAGGCTTTTCTTTGCGGAAACTCTGCGTCTTTGCGCCTTTGCGTGAATGTTTTTTGCTTTTTTTACAGAGGTTTCACTCTTTAGAAACTAAGGAATATCCATGCCTCCTGATTCCATCTCCGCAACGCTCTTCACCAATTTTAAAGAATGGCTGCCGCTTGTCGGCGCGGCGATCGGCATTCTCGGCGGCTTTGCGGGATTGGCCACGGCCTTCTTCACCAAAGTTCTGCCCTGGTGGCGCACGAAGCGCGATCGGCGTTCGCTCGAAAAACATTTCGGCGCGGATTTGTATTCAGCGGGCATTATCGAGCGCTCGACGCAATATTATATTCAGCCGTATTGCCGCAGCCTCGATCCCGCCGGAGCCGAAGAGCCGCGTTTGGTTTATGGCGCGAAGGAAAATCTGTTCGACGCAGTTGATGGCATGCTCGCCAATCCCACGGAATATCGCTATCTCATTCTGCTCGCAGACTCGGGCATGGGCAAAACTTCTTTCTTGCTGAATTATTACGCGCGCCATTTGCGCCTGCGCCGGCGCAAGTTCGAACTTGCGCTCGTGCCGCTCGGCATTCCCGAAGTGGATAAGCGCATCGAAAAAATCAAAACGCAAAGTTCTCCCAAGAGCACCGTGCTCTTTCTCGATGCGCTCGACGAAGATACGCTCGCCATCGTCGATCATGTCGCGCGCTTGCGCGATTTGCTCGAACTCACGCGCGACTTTCACAAAGCGCTCATCACCTGCCGCACGCAGTTCTTTCCCAAAGAAGAGGAGATTCCCAAAGAGACCGGCATCGTGCGCATTGGTCCGCGCTCTGCCGGAGAGAAGGCGCAATATGCTTTTCATAAACTTTATCTCGCGCCGTTTACGGACGAGCAGGTGCAGCAATATCTGCATCAGCTCTACCCGGTGTGGAAACCCCAGTGGCGCAAGCGCGCGCAAGAGATGGTCGATAAAATTCCCAATCTCAGCGTGCGGCCCATGCTGCTCTCGCACATCGATGATTTGGTGCGCAAAGGCCGTGAGATTACGCACACTTTCGAGCTGTATGAGGAGATGATCGAAGCCTGGCTCGCGCGTGAAGAAGGTATTTTCCCGGAGTTGAAGCAAGAACCGCTGCGCCAATTCTCCGAACGTTTGGCCGTCGCTCTCTACGTGAACCGCAAAAGCCGAGGGGGCGAGCGCATTCAGCGCGTTGAGTTGGCGCCGTTGGCATCTGCATGGAAGATTCCTCTCGACGATTGGCAGCTCTCCGGCCGCTCTCTGCTCAACCGCGACGCGGAAGGCAATTATAAGTTCGCGCACCGGTCGATTATGGAATATCTTGTGGTCAAGCGCGTGGTGGAGGGCGATCCGAATTGCGCGGGAATGGAATGGACGGATTTAATGAAGGCATTCTTGCAGGAAGTGTTGCAAGATAGCATTGCCAAAAAGAAGGTGATTGATCCTCAGTCGCCCGGTTTGCGCGGATTGCAAAACGTCTTCTTGCGGCCACAGGCTGCACCCATTTTGAGGGAGGAAGAAGTGAAAGCCATGCTCAAGCAGCACGATCTTTTCGATAAGGATTGGCACAAAGAAGGCAAAGGCATTCCTCACTTTTATCTGCTCTGTGAACGGCAAGGAGAGAAGTTGGTGATTGATTACGCCACCGGGCTGACTTGGCAGCAATCCGGCTCCTCGAATCATATGACCTATTCCGATGCCGAGAAATATGTTCGCGAGCTGAACGCGAAACGCTTTGCGGGTTATGAAGATTGGCGCTTGCCCACTTTGGAGGAGGCGATGTCGCTCATGGAGCGTGAAAAGAAGAATGGGGATTTGTATATTGATCCCGTGTTTGATCGCGCGCAGCCGTGGATATGGACCGCGGACAAATCCAGCGGGTCGTCGTGTTGGGTTGCCTATTTCGACCTTGGGGGTTGCTTCAATCTACTCGTGGGCAACGCTTACTATGTTCGGTTAGTGCGCTGAGGATAATCGACTATTCGACCATTTGAATCATTTGATCATTTTCTTTTGCTGTTGCTTTGCTTTTAGCAGAGTGAGCGCTAGCGAGCGGCTAGAAAAAATTTTTTGAGATTTGGGCGAAGTCGGACTTGCGCAATGAGATTTTGATAAGCAGCAAAAAACCCGGCGCGCAAGTCCGACTTCCCTATTTTTGAAGGAGCGCTTCATGGCCCAATACGAACACCTCCCCATCTACAAAAAAGCTTACGATCTGCTCTTGTACTTCGAGAAGATCGTGCATAACTTTAGCCGGTATCACAAATATACCCACGGAACGGAGTTGCGCCAACAGATGCGCGAAGTGTTGCAGTTGATTCGCCACGCGAACGACGCGGAAGACAAAACGCCCTTTCTTTTAAAAAACCGCGTGCGCCTGGAAGATTTGAAGCTCACGATTCGCGTATGCAAAGACGTACAAGCTTTCCAAAATTTCAATTCGTTTCAATACAGCATCAACGAGGTGGTGGGTCTTTGCAAGCAGAACGAAGGCTGGCTGAAAAGCGTTTTGCAAAAGAGCGCTCGGCCAGAATCCTTCCTGCACACCCCTGCGGGACAGGAGCGTGCCCACGGATGATTGTGCACCCCGGCCGCCTCGCGCGAGAGCGCAGGGCATTCGCACGCCGGCAATCCTACTCACGTTCATCGGTGACTGGATTGGACGCGGCTCCGTTGTCCGGAGCACAAGTGCCGGGGCAAGCGGGTCGTCGTGTTGGGTTGCCAATTTCAACAATGGGAATTGCAACAATCAACACGTGGACAACAATAACTATGTTCGGTTAGTGCGCTGAGGAGAATCATCATTGCGCTTTGATTTCCCGCAGGTGTATCGCGCGTATCTCGCTTGCCGCCGCAAGAAGCGGAACAAGCCGAGCGCGCTGGCCTTCGAGCTGAACCACGAGGAGAGCCTCGTGGAGCTCGCGGTCGAGCTGCGGGAGCGGCGCTATCAGCCCGGCGTTTCGATCTGCTTTTACACGAAGAAGCCCAAGGCGCGGGAAATCTTCGCCGCGGCGTTTCGTGATCGCATCGTCCACCACCTCATTTATGCCGTGCTCGCGCCGGTGTGGGAGCGCGTCTTCATTCAGCATTCGTATGCGTGCCGGCCCGGCAAAGGCACGCACGCGGCCGCCCAAGCCTTGCAACGATTTCTCCGCCAACTCACGGCCAACGGAACACGGCGCGCTTACTACCTCAAGCTCGACGTCAAAAATTTTTTCATGACCATCGACCGGCGCAAGCTCTTCGAGATGTTGGCGGCACGCTGCCACGATCCCGAATTGCTGTGGCTCTTGCGCGTGGTGGTCTTTCACGATCCGACTTCGAATTATGAAATGCAGGATCGCGATAATTTACGGCGCGCTCTGCCGCCGCACAAATCTTTGTTCCACGCCCAACCTTTCTGCGGTCTGCCCATCGGCAATCTCACCAGCCAGTTCTTCGCGAACGTGTACCTCAACGCGCTCGACCAATTCGTCAAGCATGAGCTGAAGTGCCGTTACTACTTGCGTTTCGTGGATGACTTCGTCCTGCTCGCGGAGAGCTTGGAGCAACTGCGCGAATGGCAAGCGGCGATCACGGCCTTCTTGGCCGAAAAGCTGGCGCTGGCGCTCAACCCGCGTGCGACCCGCCTTGCGCCGGTGAGCGGCGGGGTGGATTTCGCGGGCTTCATCGTGCGCCCGCATTACATGCTCGTGCGCCGGCGCGTGCTCGGCAATTTGAAAGCAAAGTTGCGAATGGCGCGCCGCCAGTTGATCGTTCGCGCGACAACGTATTGCGCCTATCGTTTTCACGAGGAAACGCTGGCAGATTGCCGCGCCGCGCTCAATTCCTATCTCGGCCATTTCCGGCACGCGCAAACCCGGCGTTGCGTTAAAAAATTGTGGCAAGAATTTTCTTGGCTGGAGCGCTTTTTTGTGTTATCCTCGCGGAAAGTGACGCGCCGCGACGAGCCGTTGCGCCGCAAGCCGAGGCTCAACGCGCAGGTGCATTGGGAGCGGCGAAATTTTAAAAAACACGTTGTGCTCGTGCAGCTCGGCTGCTATTATGAAGCCTTCAATACGAGCGCGGAAGTTTTGGCCAAAGCCTTGAACCTGCATTTGAAGCAGAATTGGCGCGGCTTTGCGTGCGCCTGCGGCTTTCCGCAAAAAATGTTGCTGCCGATGCTGGCGGAATTGAAAAAGCAGCGCGTGCCCCTCGTGCTTCTGCGCGAAACCGGCCGCGAAGGCCGGCACGCCAAACAACGCGCGCTGCATTTGATTTTGGAATATCCGGAACTCATCCCCCCGGCCCCCTTGTCTTAAAAAGAGAAGGGGGGGAAACCAATGCGAAGCGTCCGAATCTTTCTTTTTTGCTCCCCTTCTCTTCCCAAGAGAAGGGGCCGGGGGGATGAGTTCGGGTTGCGTGAAAGTCCTTCGCTTGACACCTATGCCCCTCCCGGGTGAAATTTTCGAACACGTTTTTAAGGGAAGCCAAGCCGCACATGAATGACAATCTCTGTTTCGTGATCATGCCGTTTCAGGACGACATGAGGGAAGTCTATTGGAGCGCCATCAAGCCCGCGTGCGAAGCGGCCGGGTACCACTCGCTGCGCGTGGACGAGCTCGAGGGCGTGTTCAACATCAACAAGAAGATCATTCAGAATATTTTTCTGAGCGAAGCCATCATCGCGGACCTCACGCATTGGCGGCCCAACGTGTTTTATGAAATGGGCGTGGCGCACGCCATCGGCAACAAGACGATCATGATCATCGAGCAAGACCACAAATTGCCCTTCGACGTGAGCGACTACCGCTGTATTCAATACCGGCAAACGCCGGAAGGCATGACGGCGCTCGTGGCCAAGCTCGTCGGCGCGTTGAAATCCCTTGAACAATGGCGGCAGGAACCGAGCAACCCAGTGCAAGATTTCATGCCGCCCGAGGCCGCGCTGCCTTTGCCCAAACTCAACGCTTTGCAACGCGAGTTGGACAAGGCGCAGCATCAGCTCAAAAGCGTGGTGCCCAAAGCCCAGTTCGAGGCCGTGCAAAGGGAATTGCAAGAGCGGGAAGCGCGCCTGCGTGACAGCGTTCCGAAAATTGAAGCGCAGCGCCTACAAAAAACTTTGCAGGAAAAAGAAGCCGTGCTGGCGAACAGCGTTGCCAAAGCAGAGTGGCAAGCGAGCCAAAAAAGAGCAGAGGATTTGGTACAGCGCAATGAAACACTGCGGCGCGAGAACGAGGAGCTGCGCAACCGCAAAGCCGCGGCGCCGGCCCAAGGTTATGCCAAAGGCCGCGTGCAGTTGCTCATGGCCGCGTTCATGACGGCGATCATTGTTTTGGGAACGCAGGTTTTTAAAACGAGCGAGCCATCTTCCGCGAACCCGTCTTCCGAGCAGCGCGCAGACCCGCCTCAAACGAAAGCAGAAAAGAGTGAACCAACCCTTTCTCTGCGACGCCGGCCCTGGCTGCGCGCAACGCCAACCACGCTTTCAGGTGACGAGGTTAAAAACATGCTCGCGGCCAAAGGCTTTTATGATAGCTATAGGAATGAAAGCGGCGCAGGCATTCAAAATGATTTTGCGCTGCATGTGATCGGCCGCGATTCGCTGGTGCTCGATCACGAAACCGGCTTGGTTTGGCAACAATCCGGCTCGCAGAATACGATGACCTATGCCGCGGCGGAGCAATTCGTGCGTGACGTGAACCGCAAAGGTTTCGGAGGGTTTGCAAATTGGCGTTTGCCGACGTTGGAGGAAGCGATGTCTTTAATGGAGCGTGAGAAGAAGAACGGCGATTTGTATATCGATCCTATTTTTGATCGCTCGCAATGGTGGATCTGGACTTCTGATAAATCCAGCGGGTCGTCGTGTTGGGTTGCCTATTTCCGCTATGGGTATTGCTACGATCCACCCGTGGGCCACAGTAACTATGTTCGGTTAGTGCGCTGAGGATAATCGACTATTCGACCATTTGAGTCATTTGACCATTTTCTTTTGCTGTTGCTTTTGCAGAGCGAGCGCCAGCGAGCGGCCTCGAAATTTTTTTTTGGAGGAAAACGTTTCAGCGACGGCCAAGCCGTGGCTTTGCTTTTA
>Ga0247727_10006067_pt1 | contig 23974 bp, 25 predicted proteins | sample WisWelCaveWW1625_FD_202498 | JGI IMG/M metagenome (GOLD analysis project Ga0247727, IMG submission 202498) | Biofilm microbial communities from Wishing Well Cave, Virginia, United States - WW16-25 | ecosystem: Environmental > Aquatic > Deep subsurface > Groundwater > Cave microbial mat | place... | reverse complement strand
CCGCGATCAAATAAAAACGAACTGGCAAACGGCGCGTCCCTTCGCCGTAGGGAGCCATGCCTGATTCATAGGGCATGGACTTTTCTGCAGATGGTTTCTTCGGTCCGAATAAATTCCCCATGCCAATTGCAATCAGGGCAACGGCAGTCGCCAAAGCGATCATGAGCGCTATTGCAACGTATTCCAGCATTCTGACTCCTCAAAAACGAGAATCCCGTCATTGCGAGCCCGAGCCCTTCGACAAGCTCAGTATAAACTCCGCGAGTGGCGAAGCAATCTCCAAAAAAGTCAGGCTTTGCTAACAGCGTTGGAGATTGTGTCGCCACGGCGACGCTTCGTCGGGCGAAGCCCTCCTCGTAATGACGACGGTGGGGTATTTTTGAGACAAGTTCTGTTTGTGCTTCCTTGCACAACTTTCGCGGTAGTATAACATAAGAGACTTTTGAGGGCTAGTGAAAGTGCCACTTTTCACAATGAATTTATCAAAGACACTGACAGTGATTGAATACGTCAAAACACGATAACGGGAGGCAATCCTGAGAAATTTTTTGATTGCGATTTATGAAAAACAGGTGTAACATTGCCAAGTAAGAGAAAGGAGTTCCAAATGGTAATAGCAACTTGTTGGAATTGTGGGGGATCAGGTCAAGTAAAAGACAAGGATGGGAATTACTATCAGTGTTCAACATGCGGTGGGAGTGGTCAAATTGAAGATGTTGATGGAGATGATGACGACTAAGTTAATACAGTTCACAGCGTAAGCATTATTTGTACTCAAAATTCACGAGGGAGCAAATCTTAAAAGATCGTTAACCATGTTGAAGTGGTATAACAAGGCGCGCATAAAACTTAACAGTTCTTGATTTTGACATACACTCTGCACACTATTGTTGTAATCAAGTTTAAGAGTATCTTGAGAGCAAGAGGACAAGATGTCTAATATGTTCTTACACAAAACCAGGGTGTGCCTGTTTTTTTGCAATTTGATAATGACATGTATGCTCATATCTGCTTGTGGGGAAATATCGATTATTCCCGTTCAAACAGCAACAGTAACACCCTCACAGACTTCTACATCAACCCCGACCCTCACATTTACTCCAACACTGACCCCTACACAAACGCTCACACCAACTCCAACGCCCATTCCTCTCCATCCCATTAACTTATCGAATGCTTCGCAGATGACACAGATTTATCAATTAGGTTTTGGGACGATTAGTGGTGCGGCGTGGTCTCCAGATGGTCAATTACTGGTCCTAACATCATCCCTAGGTATCTATGTATATGATATGAAAACGTTTTGGGAAGACAAAAAAACTCTTTCCATAAAGGCATTTATTGAATACCCAAACTTGAAAGTGGTCACATTTTCCCCAAATGGTGAGGTATTTGCAACAGGCTCAACATTTACACCAGACTCAACAGAAGGATCTATCCAAGTATGGCAAACCAGCGATTTGTCTCTACTTCATTCCTTCGAAGCGGCACATAGGTATGGAGTGACCACCCTATTATTTTCACCCCAGAGCGATTTGCTTATTTCGGGGGGTGGCGGAGATGGGACTGCCAAAGTCTGGCAAATGTCTGACGGAATGCTTGTTAAATCAATCCCTGCCTTCTCATCCTACATAAGCGGAGGTGCATTTTCTGAGGATGGAAACCTTGTTTATTTTTTGGGAAATGATCGCGAAACAGCACACATAAAATCTTTTGATCTAACAGAGGAGATGCGTAAAAATAACAAAGCATTGTTACAAAACCAAAGGGCATTTGCTTTTTCATCGGCGCATAATTTTATTGCAGTTAGTTATGAATATTTCGACACTTCACTTAAACTATATGATTTCAACACATTGGAAGATAACGGGGTTATTACAGAGTATGATAGTTTTTATTCTGAAGCGCCTACACTATATTCTTTAGCATTCTCTCCAGATGGAAGTATCCTGGCATCTAGCGACCATGATTTTTCGGTTATCCCTACCGATCAAGATGGAAATGTTACACTTTGGGATATTTCTTCGCGCGAATCAATTTGCACTTTGCCTCATCAAAAATCAGCAATTGACATATTGAGTTTCTCGCCCAATGGAACAGCACTTCTCACAGGTGGTGATAGCGGCTTAAGGCTTTGGAATGTAAAGGGTTGTACTCCACTCACCTCGTTTGATCGCTTTGCAGTAATCCGTGACGCGGCTTATACCGAAAACGGAAAAGTGGTTTCAGTTGCCCAGGACGGGAGTCTGTCATTATGGGATATTGCATCCAATACAACTCTATACAGAGAGGAATTGGATGAAAGAATCCTCGATGTTGCTATTTCGATTCCCGGCAAGAAGATAAGTTTGTCTAAATCCTCAGGCATTGAGGTTTTGAAGTTTAACGACGATCAGATTTCAAGTTTGTGGAAATTAGAAAACAACGAGGTCGCTCTGATTGATATAGTTGACATAGAGGGCAAAACGTACATAGCATATTCCACAGAGTTCTCGTTCGAGCAGGATGGGAGCGTAAATAATGGGAGCGTAAGTCTAGTAGACATCGAATCGCAAACTGAATTAGCGACTTTCACCCACCAGAAATGGGCAACAAACTTAGCCCTTTCCCACAACGGAAACACGATTGCTCTTGCAAACATCAAATATCCCTCGGGAACAACGGAGTTATTGGATGTTCCAACTGGTAAGATAGCAGAATCTATAAGTTGTGCCGCCCTTGGCATCTTTGATGTGCAGTTTTCATTTGACGATGCGCATTTAGCCTTGGCGTGTATGTCAAAGACAACATTGTATGATCTCTTGAAAGGTCGAATAATTTGGTCCGCAAGTAGAGATCAGGGAATGGAGATCTATTCGCTTGCTTTTTCATCAGATGGACTGATTTTGGCGGCTGGAGATCGGGAGGGAAAAATAATGCTTTGGGATGTAACTAGCGGTGAGCAAATCGCTATCTTAAGTGGTCACATTGACAAAATCAACTCTTTGACTTTCTCTGAGGATGGAACTATTTTAGTTTCAGGATCGGAGGATGGGACTATCAGGATATGGGGTGTCCCATAGCTCACAGTAATTCCGCTTGAGAACACTACATGAACTCCAATCTCTAATTCTCCAGTCTCTTCTCCTCACCCCAAATAATCCCTCAACTGCCTGCTCCTCGACGGATGCCGCAACTTCCTCAACGCCTTGGCTTCGATCTGGCGGATGCGTTCACGGGTCACCTCGAAGAAATTACTCACTTCTTCGAGGGTGTGGTCTTTGCCATCTTTCAATCCAAAGCGGAGTTCAAGTACTTCGCGTTCACGGTCTGACAATAAATTGAGCGCGCTTCGCACCTGCCTGCGGAGCATTTCACGCGTGGCGGAATCCAACGGCGAGGGAGCGTCTTCATCCTCGATGAAATCGCCGAGCGAGCTGGAGTCCTCGCCCCCCACGGGTCCATCAATCGAAACGGGTTCTTCTGCCGAACGGAGCACGCGGTCCACTTTTTGCATGGCGGAATCCAGCCTGTGTTGCAAGGCTTCCTCCAGCGGCTGTTCCTCTGAATGTGCGCGCAGAATCGCATCCACATCGGCGGCGGGGAGATACCCCACTTCGATGGCAACTTCTTCGGTGGTCGGGGAGCGTCCGAGTTGCTGGGTGAGGGTTCGCTGTACGCGCATGACGCGGCTGATGGACTCGAACAAATGCACGGGGATTCGAATCGTGCGCGCCTGCTCGGCAATCGAGCGGTTGATGGATTGGCGAATCCACCATGTGGCATAGGTGCTAAATTTGAAGCCGCGGCGCGGGTCGAACTTTTTGACTGCGCGCAGGAGCCCCATGTTGCCTTCTTGAATCAGATCGAGGAAGTTGATGCCGCGGTTGAGATACCGCTTGGCAACGCTGACGACGAGCCGCAGGTTTGCGCGGGTCAACGTCTGGCTGGCATCTTCTGCGCGGGCTTGGGCAGAGTCCATTTCGGTGAGCAAGTTTTCGTCTGAGGGAAGGTTGCGGAAAAGAGTCCGCTGGTTGGGCAGGTGATGATGTCCGTTGAGATGTTTCAGCAGCCACTCCGCAAATTCGGACGGAAGCAGGTAGAGGCTGAGAAAGACCGAGTAGGCTTTGCGCGCGATGGAGTCCCACAGTTCGTCCATCCCCCACATCCCGTTATCCAAATACTTGCGCAGATAAGAAGGTTCGCCTGATTCCCATCCCGCACGCAAGTCTTGGGCTTCTGCAAGAATCAAAATGAGACTCGGCGATTCGCGATCCAGTCGTTGGGCATCTTCGAGAAGCCGTTCCCATGAAGTGATCAATTCAGCGATGAGCGCGTGATAGATCGCGCATTCAATGGTAAGCCCTTTGCGAAGGGGATGGCGGCGAAGCGAAACGATCAGGCGATTTGCCTCGATCATGGTTGCAAGGCGGAACTCGCTATCCGAGTCAAGCAGTTTGACCAGACCGATCTCGCGCAAATACAATCGCACGGGGTCATCAGCCAGCTCGGCGGCAAGTTCGGGGCTTTTCAGATCGAGCGGTTCATCATCAATGAACTCTTCCTGTTGAATAAGCGTGACGACATCGGGATCAGGGATGTCATCCCCCAACATCTCCAGCCCAGCAAGGTTCTTTATGTTTATTAACGACTCAGCCCCAAAGAGAACTGATGAATCAGAAAACTCCGTCCCTTCTATTGGGAAGGAGCGTTGGGTTTCATCCCTGTGAAAACCGTTGTTCGATGCAGTCCGCTTTTTTTCAGCCATGATCCCTTTTCTACCAGACGCCATCTCACATGAATTGTTACGATTACTCTGATTATTAGACATTATCGGAAATTAATTCGGGACGCTGATTCACGCAGACAAACGCAGATTTTTTTCTTTTTATCAGCGAAGATCAGCGTTTTTCAGCGTCCTGACGAATTTTGTACGGTTGCAAAACTACTCCATTCGTTTCATCGCCATTTTGCGATTCGCCTGATCCAAATCCCGCAACAATCTTGTATGTTGTAACACCAGGTCCTGGTAGGAGGAGGCGCGCAAATCCCCGCCCTCGTGCGCTTCCTCCTGCAAAAATCGCAACTGGTTCAGGTTCTCCCCCGCCGCCACGCGCCGCAACTTGATTACCCCGCGCAATAATTCCTCCAACAATTTCTCTTCCATCCGTTCGAGTTTCTCAGCCTCTCTCACCAACTCCTGCGACCGCGCCTGCAAAGACTCGGGCAGTGCATCCATCACAAAATCGTGATGCTCGGTCTTATCCTGCTCCACCGATTCGCGGATCAGCCCAAACAACAATTGATTGTCGGTATATTCAAAATCCTGCGCGGCTAACGCGATCAAGCCGAATTCCTGCAACGAACGATCAAGGCGATATAACAATTCGGGCTTGCGAAATAATGCGCCGATGACATGTCCCTCGACGGCTGTACTGGATGAGACCGTCACCGCAACATTGGACTTCTCAATTGGCTGTTGCTTCTCAACCTGTCTCGGCCGCCTCACTCGCGGACCTGGTGCCTGCGCGCCCATCAACGCGCGTTCATCTACCCTCAGCATTCGCGAGAGCGCCTGACGATACGTGTCGCGTTCCAGTGCGTTGGGCAGGTCTTCAATTAAGGGAAGAACCTGCGCCGCGATTTGATTCTTGACTTTCGGGTCGTTGATATTTTGCCCCGCCGCGAGAGTCTCCATCACATGCGTCACGATAGGCTTCGCGGCATCAATTATTTTTTTCCATTCTTCATTATCACGCGCCACAATTTCATCGGGATCGAGATCATCGGGCATTGTCGCTACACGCAGGTCTGCTTGCAAACGAGCTTCGTTGCGAAGGAGTCCGCGCGCATCGAATCCCAACTCGCCTTCTTTATCCATGGCGGAGCGCGCCGCGTCGAGTCCGCGTAGCACAGCTTTCTGCCCCGCGACATCTGGGTCCAACGCTAAAACAATTTTCCGCGTAAACTTCTTGAGCAAGCGCATTTGATCTTCGGTCAACGCCGTGCCCATCGGCGAGACGACATTCTCGTAGCCCGCTTGATGCAAAGCAATGACATCGAGATAGCCCTCGACGATCACAGCCTGGTCTGCCGTGCGGATCGGTTTGCGCGCGCGGTCAAGTCCATAGAGCAGGCGTCCCTTGGAGAAGATCGGCGTTTCGGGTGAATTTAGAAACTTGGGGATGTCGTTCGGGTCCACGATGCGCGCGCCAAAGCCCGCCATGCGTCCCTGCTCGTCGCGGATGGGAATCATAATGCGGTTACGAAACCGATCATAATTTCCACCACTCTCACGTTCGGAGAGCATACCCGCGTCAATTAATTCTTGTTCGTTGTAGCCTTTGGGAGAGAAGTGTTTTAGAAGGTTGTCGTATCCCACGGGCGCGTATCCCAAGCCAAATGTTTCAATGGTTGAATCGGTCAGTCCGCGTTTCTCGCGCAGATAATTGAGAATGTCCTTATTGGCAAATAGTTGACTGCGATAATAAATGATCGCGTCTTCCAACAGTTTGCGAAGATTCTCGTAGGCTTCCTTCTGCTGAGGGGTCTCGCGCTGATATTCCTTGATCTCCACACCCGCGCGCGCGGCGAGTTTGTTGAGCGCTTCCTTGAAGTCCAACCCCTCGCGCTTCATCACGAACTTGAAGATGTCGCCGCCCTCGTTGCATTGACCGAAACACCGCCACGTCCCCGTCTCGGGCCAGACGACGAACGCGGGCGTTTTCTTGTTATCGTGGAACGGACAAAAGCCCGTGTAGTTCTTGCCCGCATGGCGCAGTTTGACACCAGCCTCAGAGACAAGGTCTACAATATCAATGCGGGATTTGATTTCGTCAATGGTGGACATGGGCTTTTAGGTATACAGGTAAACAAGCAGACAGGTAAACATACAGGTTGAATTATAGACGCATTCGGGGATTCGGCAAATTAAAAGCATAAGGGCGGACAGCTGTCCGCCCTTATATAATTGATCTGCTTGTTTGATGGGTACTAATCGTCGTTCGGGTTATATCCCTCGTCATCGCAGTGATGACCCGATCCCTCCCCTTGCGGCATATAGTATTGCAGTTTTTGAACCGCATCCCGCTGGTGGCTGAGATCAGGCATTAATCCAGCAGTCAGGTGAGCTTGCCCTCTTGTTACGCCAGCGTTTGACGACGCGCCCATTACACTCGTATATACCCCTGCAATAATGCCAAGGGCGATCAGCACAGAAAAAACAACGCGAACAACGTTTTTGGACATGGTTCATCTCCTTATTTGATCTGTTTGGCTTGGTTGAGTGGGTATTCTCAATGAACACCCAGGCGGCGATGCGCGAATTGATTCCATTTACTTCCCCGCTCGAACGATGACGGCATTATACCCAATTGCTTCAAGGGTGTCCAATTTGAATTGGAAGAAGGTATCCTTCCGATAGGACCCCCCTCGAGTTGCTGAATCGACTAGGCAGCAACAGGGACAAAAATGCTCGGTTGCGACGTTATCTTTTCCGCGCTGGATTTCACACGCGCCAATACAACAGGTTTGCCCTGCCTGCCGCGTTTTCGAAGCAATTCAAGATTGAACATGGTCACTTCCAGATCGTCTTCAGATAATATCACCAACTCGAAATCATCAGGCAATACATCAAAAACCTGCGGATGTTCAAGTAGATAATGCATGATTTGACCTGATAAAGCGATGTTACGCTCAGCAATGTCAGGCTTTAGTTTTCTAGCCATTCTTCGTACCTCCGACGATATTCTCGCCAGTTGGCTTTCAAAGGAACATTCCAACTGTACTACAAACGAGAAGACCTGCCCGCGATCCAATATTCAAATCGTATTCGTAAGATATTGCCCTTGTCAAAGATGTAGTGAAACTCTACGAGGCGCATGAGTAATGTCTCTGACGATTAGAACCCTTCGAGTTTGCTCGAGTCTGCGACGCCGTTTGAAAGCGAAGCAATCCGTTGCAACAAGCCAAGCCTGTTCTCTTTGATCTTCTTATCCTCAGCCATCACCAGAATTTTCTCAAAGAAAATAGTGATGGATGGGATCAGCGTGGACACATTTTTCAAAAATGAATCTACATCGCCCTCAACAACGGATGGCAGGCTCTTGACCGCTTCATACAACCCTTTTTCTGCTTCCTCGACGAATAACTTTTCACTCACTTTGAATTGAGCCTTCTGGTCGCGCGTAATGCGGACACAACGAGCGAACCCATCCAAAATGGACGACCAATCTTCGCGCGTCACCCACTCTTGCAACTGCTTCACCGCCCGAACTGTTCCCGCAGGGCTGTTGGATTGCGCCGCAAGCACCGCGTCCACAACATCAAATTTATAGCCTGAATCATTGAGCACAACTTTCAAACGTCCTGTGATGAAATCAAGGATTTGTTTTTGTACCTCCTCTTTGACCTCAATCGGTTGTGTCTTTGCAGACTTTTTTACAGCCTCGTCTAAATCAAAATCAACATCATGCTCGATCAACGGCTGGACAATACCAATCGCTGCACGTCGCAATCCAAACGGGTCTTTTGCCCCCGTAGGTGCTAAACCAGCGGCGAAGAGACCAACCAAAGAATCAAGTCTGTCGGCAAGTGCAACAGCGAGGCCAGCTTTCGATTGAGGGACAGGCTGATATTGCTCGCCAATCGCGATGGCAATATCATTTTGTTCACCACTTCGCAATGCGTATTCACGCCCGATGATGCCTTGCAGGGATGTCATCTCGGTAACCATTTGAGTCGCCAGATCCGCTTTGGCTAAATGAGCGGCGCGGCGGGCGAAGACTGCTTCGTCGTTTGCGAGTTTCAACATCGGGATTAATTCGTTGACCAGTTTTTCGATGCGTTCAGATTTATCGAGCATGGAGCCGAGCTTGGTGTGGAAGGTTAAAGAAGAAAGTTTGGGGCGATATTCTTCCAGCTTGAGTTTGACATCTTCACGCACGAAGAAATTGGCATCCGCAAAGCGCGCGCCGAGCACGTGTTCGTTGCCCTGGCGGACAGTGTCTATGTGAATGTCGTCGCCGTTTCTAATTGCAATAAAATGCGGCAGTAGGGGCGACCCGCCAGGGTCTGACTGAGGACCTGATTGCGAAGACGACTTGCCCGACATGTTGCCCGATTGACCTTGAAGGGTCGCCCCTACGCGTTGGATGGGGAAGTACCTTTGATGTTTCTTCATCACCGAGATCAACACATCGCGCGGCAGGGACAAATATTCTTTGTCAAATTCACCCATGATCGCGGTGGGCATTTCGATGAGGTTCGCCACTTCGTTGAGCAAGCCTTCTTCGATGATGGCTTCACCGCCAACAAGCGACGCGGCTTGATTGACTTGCTCCACGATGGAGGCTTTGCGTTCTTCTTTATCAAGAACGATGCCTGCTTCGCGAATGGTATCGAAGTATTTGTCCGCCGAAGGGATTTTAATTTCAGGAGAGTCATAAGGGCGAAGTCCGCGTGAGATGTTGCCACTCACAACGCCAGCATATTCAAACGGGATGACCATATCGCCGAGCAATGCCACGTACCAGCGGATGGGACGTGAGAATGCAACACCTGAGTCATTCCAGCGCATGGACTTCTCGAACTTGATGCTCTCGACGAGTTTGGGTAATGCTTCCGCTAAGACTTCGGGAGTTGGGCGTCCTTTTTGTTTGACGACGGCGAAGACATACTTGCCTCCACCTTCCTCGCGGATTTCAAGAGATTTGGTATCTACATTGTTTTTCTTGGCAAAGCCCATGCCTGCGGGTAAGGCAATTCCGTCTTTGTCGAAGGCTTTATCTGCGGGCGGACCTTTGACGAGGTCTTCGCGGTCAGGTTGATTCGGGGAGAGTGAGTCAATAGAAAGGACGAGCCGCCGAGGGGTTGTGAAGATGCGAACGTCGCCGTGTTCAAGATGAAGTTCGTTGAGGAGAGTCGGGATACGAGTTACGAGATACGCGTGGGCGGAGTCGACGTCGTTTGCGGGTAATTCTTCAACGCCAATCTCCAAGATGAAGGTCGAAGGTCGAAGGTCGAAAGTCGAACGAAGGCTTTGACCTTTGACTTGTGACTTTTGACTTTCTTTCAAGAGCGGATACTCAAGTTCTTTACGTTGCTCTTCATATCCTTCTGCCACACGCCTTGCCAATTCTCTCATTCTCCTAAAAAACGCTTGCCTTTCAGCGACAGAAATCGCGCCGCGGGCATCGAGGATGTTGAAGGTGTGCGAGGACTTGAGGACGTAATCATGCGCGGGGACAAGCAGACCCTGCGCGAGACAGGCGTCGGCTTCGGCGGAGTAGAGATCGTACATCTGGCGGGCGCGCTCGACATCGGCGACCTCATAATAATATTTGGAATGTTCGAACTCCTCGCGGCGGATGATCTCGCCATAGGTCACGCCTGCGCCCCACTCTTCATCCCAGATGGCTTTGGCGTTATTGAGCGCGATGAGGATGCGTTCGAGCCCGTAGGTGATCTCGACCGAGACGGGGTTGAGCGTTACGCCGCCCATCTGCTGGAAGTAGGTGAACTGCGTGATCTCCTGCCCGTCGAGCCAGACCTCCCAACCCAAACCCCACGCCGCGATGGCGGGCTGTTCCCAGTTGTCCTCCACAAAGCGGATGTCGTGCTGGCGCGGATCGATGCCGAGCGCCTTGAGCGACTCGAGATAGAGTTCCTGCGGTCCCTCCCGCATGGGTGAACCCGCGGGACCTGCGGCGGGATCGGGCTTGAGGATGACCTGATATTGGGTGTGCTTTTGGAAGCGATTGGGGTTCTCACCATAACGCCCATCATCGGGACGGACAGACGGCTCGACATACGCCACGTTCCACGGTTCGGGTCCGAGCACGCGCAGGAAGGTGGCAGGGTTCATCGTCCCTGCACCGACCTGGATGTTGTAAGGGTTTGTGATGAGGCATCCATGCGATGCCCAGAAGTCTTGGAGTTTGAGGATGATGGATTGGAAAGAAGATTTTGACATTTTGGATTTACGATTTCTGATTTTGGATTGATGATTGTGGGAAGATTATAACTGATGGTTAATGGAAGATGAATGTGGGGGATGGTCAGTTCCCTTGTTTCGAGACTAAAGAGAGCAGGGTTTTCGAATATCTGTCTGGCAATGACCGCTTCATTATCACTTCAGGATTCTGGAATTTCAAAAAACAACACACTCCCTCGGCGATAAGACTTTAGAAGAGGGTAGGGCAATCGCATTTGAAACACATTTGGCGGTCGGTGTTAGGCAGAGGCCGTATATAGTGGTGTGGAACATTCAGGCGACGCCATATTTGCCTAATAACATTCAGCCATGTCTGTATTTGGTGTGCGCGGATTGGTATGCAATTGCCCTATAGAAGAGGGCGAGACGAATGTGCAATGGTTGCACGTGTGATAAGATCGCGCTAACGATAAGGCGTATATGAAAAGTCGGAGAGATATTGGTGCTTGTGGTTACGTGCCTCTTAATATTCCGTCACCTTCAACACTGCGAAAAGATTAGGGTTGCCTGATATACCCTTCGATACGTACAAATCTATAGTCGGGGAATTGCGTGTTAGTTGTGTCGCCCCATGCAGTGGAGACGAGATTATCCTCACGCGACGGGCTATACCAGGTATACAGAGGAATGGTGCCGGGAGGCCGGGGTCCATCGGGACTGAACACATACCCTTCGATACGTACAAATCTATAGTCGGGGAATTGCGTGTTAGTTGTGTCGCTCCATGCAGTGGAGACGAGATTATCCTCACGCGACGGGCTATACCAGGTATACAGAGTTGTATTGGGCATGAGTGTAGGAGTCAATGTTGGGATTGGTCTCACAATAGTAGGAGTCGAAGTGGGCTTAGGTGTAACTGTCAGTGTAAATACGGGAGTAGAATTAAATGTTAGTGTAACCACGGGAGTAGAATTTTCAGTCTGCGTTACAGTTGGTTTTTCAGTATGGGTAGAGGTTGGTATTGTTATGGGAATGGAAGGAAAAAACCTTTTTTCAACTAAAGGATAACTGACCAAGGCAGCAACAACAACAATACATCCACATGCAAGGAGAGCAAAGCTTACCCCTAGACCTGGCAGAAACGATCTTGTCTTGGAAGGTGGTGCACTTGTTACAACGGATTTCTCATGGAAACCAACAGATTTAATTGACATTCCTTCTGCATTTTTCTTCACCGTTGGATTCTTTGCGATGACCAACTCACCCTGTTGATGATAAGACCATTTATGTGGGATTTGGTTGGGAGTAATTGTAAGAACTTTCGAGTAGGCATATTCATACCATTCATCAAGAGAGATATAGCCATCACTATCTGTGTCGGCTTCACCAGTCCTTAATCCCTCCAGCAAAAAATGTGTAAACAAAGACAGCTCTGTTTGGTTAATGACTTGGTCGCCCTCCAGTGCGAACTGTGTTGCATCTGAAGCAGTGAGTACCACACGTCCATATCCATTTCCTTCAAATGTCGTTGCGGTCATCGCTTTCTGTTCCCCTGCTTTTACACCACGCGCAAATGCACCACTATGGCAACAATCCAAGATTAATATTTGCCTTTTCGAACGGCAGTTATCCAATTCATCCGCAATAAAGGATGATGGTAATGCTGTCGCAGTAAGCATATTTGTTTGCGTATCTTTGAGAGCTAAAAACAATCGTCCGCGAGCGTCCAATACGCCATGTCCTGAGAAATAGACTACTATGAGGTCGTCGGGTTTTTTATTTGCCAAGAAGGAACTAAGGGCACGCCGAATCTCGCCTTCAGTTTGATTGATCAAAGGTATAACTTCGTCAAAGTTCCCAATCTTCTCATCACGCAAAAGGTGCGCTAACCCCCATGTATCAGCCCCTGGCGTACTTAGTCTCGCCAATATTGGGTCTGTGTACTTATCATTACCGATGATGAGTGCGTATTTCATGTGCTATTATTTATTGACTGTTTTGCTCAATGATCTCACAAGTGTCTCTAGTTCTTTCGCAGATGTTTTAGTAGGGTCGTACTCAATTTGCGCTGTTTTCTTTCCCACTTTAATTCTGATTTTTACAGGTGTTGAAGGTTTTCTATCAACCCAAGATTTCAACAGCTCGAATAGTGGAGGAATGATTGTTGGAGCAAGGGTTACAGTCAAATTTCCAATACTTGCCCAATCTACTGCTTTGGTCCCTGCTGGTGCCTCACCTTTGGAAACATTATCAACTGAATCAATGCTGAGTTGCTCAATCTCTGACCTCAACTCGCGCGTTAACTCATCAAGTTCTGCTTGGTCGCTATCTTCTATTGAAAGGGAAATTAGCAATTCGGTAGGTTGAGTCATATATCCTCCAGAATTTACGAATATGATACGACGAAATTGACCACTATGCAATATTAATTTCACCTGATCATCTCGCACACAGCCTTGCGGATTTCCAATTCCCAATCCTAACTCGGAAGGGGTTTCTCTTTGTTGAGCCATGCATCCACACCGTCTTCCCTGGCACCGCCCGCGAGGGCAGGTGTGGTCAGGCGGGCGTAAAGTCCGCGCACAGGGTCACGGTCCGCGTCCCACAAGGGGATGATATGTGCGTGGCAGAGGCGGTGCCCTGAGCCTGTCGAAGGGAAGACTTTCAAGGGTCGCTTGGGCGCCGCACTGAGCTTGTCGAAGTGTTCGGTCAAATCCGTTCCGTTTTGGAGTGAAGAGAATGAAAAACGACGCGTCTTCAACGGGACGCGTCGTTTTGATTATGCTACTTGATAGGTTTGTCCCAGCAACTGGAAGTCTGCCACATCTTCCTTCGCCAGCTTCTGGCGGATTTGTTCGAAGCGGCGCACAGTCTCTTCGGGGTAAAGTCTCTCACCGCATTGCAAACAGACTTCGGCAGTCACTTTCAAGACAGCCGTGTTCACTCCTCCTTTAAGTAGTTTCTCCACTTCTTTTTCAACCACTTCCCCGCCGCACACAGGGCATTTATCAAAGGGTTTCATCACTTTCTCCTTTCGCGCCAGTTAATCCAGCGATTTGGGTCAGGGCGGTAAACAGTAATCAAAACAGCCCATAGAGTCTCTGCATTGTACGCCCAAACACTGTGAATCGGTTCGCCTTGAAAATTATCTCCGTAAATCAAACAACTTGGATAAGGCTTATCTGTTGGATAATCTTCAATCACTTCGCCTTGCAACACACTGAAGAATATTTCGTCAAATATGAGAGCATCCGCCTGCGCTTCTTCGTCCGCGTGGTCGGTGATTCGTATGCGCTTTTCTTGAATGGCAGAGATGATATCTTGAATATTCACAACTGGATTATACCCACTTTTCGCGGCTGGTTATTTCTCGCGCATAGCCTTGCGGATTTCCAGTTCCCAATCTGGTAGGTTGCGACCGAAGGGAGTGTCGAAACCCTGCTTTCTCAAAGGCGTTTACTGCTCGTTGATGTTGAATTCCCGCCAATTTGGGCATAATTAAACTGGAACCTCCACCATTCGAGTTTGTTGATCTTCAAGCAGAATTTCAACTGTTTCAAGATAGGTCTTGATTGCATCCTTGATATTTTCAATGGCTTCTTCTTCGGTCTCCCCTTGCGACCAGCACCCTGGCAAGCCAGGAACCCAAACAGCAAAGCCTTCATCTGTTTCTTCAAGTCGAATTTTGTATTTCATGGTAAATCTCCTGAACGATGCCGCTATTATACCGCCTTGCGGATTTCCAGTTCCCAATCTGGTAGGTTGAGGGTTTGTCCTTCGCTCACCACATGGTTTTTCTTTGTCGAACCATGCATCCACGCCGTCGTTGGTTAGGCGGGTCCCTTCGGGGAGTGCGCGGACGGGGTCACGGTCCGCGTCCCACAAGGGGATGATATGTGCGTGGCATAAAAACACCTTCAATGGGCGTTTTGATTCAAGCATAAGTGTCCCACCGAAAATGGTGTAATTGAATTATACGAGCATTTTCACCTGTTGTATAATCAAGGCATGACCCGCAGGACTGTGATCACCCGCATCCGCAAGCACCGCGCCCAATTGTCCAAATTGGGCGTCAAGTCATTGTCCCTTTTTGGGTCGGTTGCGCGCGGGGAGGAAAGTTCAGACAGTGATGTAGACATTCTTGTTGAATTCAAAGGTCGCGCCACCTTCGACCGCTTCATGGATACAAAGTTCTACCTGGAAGAACTGCTCGATTGCAAAGTGGATTTGGTTACGCCAAAAGCGATCAAGCCGCGCATGAAACAATATATCATGCAGGATTTAGTCCATGTCGCGTGACGAGTCCCTTTACCTTGAAGACATTCGGGAATCCTGTGAAAAGGTCTTGAAATTCACGAGGGGGATGACCTATAAAGACTTCGTCCACGATGATTTGCATTTTGATGCAGTCTTGCGAAATTTAGAAATCATCGGCGAAGCCGTAAAGAACATCTCGGAAGAAACGCGACAAAAATTTCCGCAAATCAAATGGCGAAAAATTGCAGGCTTTCGAAATATTGTGGCGCACGAATATTTTGGTGTAAACGAAGAAACCATCTGGGACATTGTCGAGAATGAAGTCCCTGCCTTGCTGGCGACGGTAAAAGTGATGGCTGGCGAAATGTAATTTTGTAAAGTCTGATTATGAAAAACGTACACGTTCTCAGTGAAAGACAAATCGTTTTAGAAGCCGCTCAGGTACTCATTCAACATATGAGTCCATCCAAAGCGACTCGTTTTTGGGCTTCCTGGCAGGTTGGCGAGGGGGATTATCTTGCCATTCGTGAGCAGCTATTTCAGAAAGAAACTGTTGCTACTTTGTATGAGCAGGTAAAAAAGTTTCAGGAAAAACAGAAAAAGTAGATAAAGCAAAACGCCCTGCAAAAGGGCGTTTTTGTTTAAGCCTTGCGGATTTCCAATTCCCAATCTTGACCCGGGAGGATGGTTCGACTTAGCTCACCACAGGGTTTTTCCTTGTCGAGCCACGCGTCCACGTCGTCTTTGGTCAGGCGGGCGTAAAGTGCGGTTGTCAACGGATGGCATAAGAAAGGATGAATTAAAGCCTAATATATCGGGAAAGTTATGGCTGCCTAACATAGCCCTCAACCCGAACAAAATAATAATCTGGTCCAGGCGCATTGCTGCCAGTCCAAAGAGGATTAGTTGTAGCCCAGTTGTCCTCACGTGACACACTCCACCAACTGTAAAGGGCCATACTTGGCGAGTTTATAGATGTTTTTGTATGAGTTGGCGGAACAAGGGTAATTGTAGATATTGGTGGAATAGGAATATCAGTTTGTGGGATATTGCTTGGTAATATGTCGCTTGGTACTATAGAGATAATCGAGCCAGAGTCGGTTGCTGTTACAAAAACGGGTGAAAATGGAGTTGGGGTGACAGCACCAGGAATTTTAATAAGACCTATCACAGACAATGCCACAACAGCTCCTACAATTGCTGTTATCAAACCAGCGATTGCTGTAATACAACCAGGCAATGTTTGCCAGAAAGGACCTTTTTGGTCGTCTTTCTTATCCTTGTCACTCATTGGAGGCTCCGTTGTATCAATCCCATTGATGCGATTTAGGTGATTATAAATCAGATTCGGTTCATATCCCAAGATTAATCAACAGCAATATATCACTCCCGCACAGCCTTGCGGATTTCCAATTCCCAAACCTGCCCTAGGAGGATTTTTTCTTTGTCCAGCCAAGCGTCCACGCCATCTTTGGTCAGGCGGGTGTAGAGTTCTGTTACAGCGGATTTGTCCGCTGAAGCGTGGCAAAGAAAGACTTTCAACGGATGCTTGGCTTCGGTCATATCCGTCCCGTTTTGGGGTGTGAAAACTATAACAACTTTTCTAATTCAGGTATCAAAGGCGGCAAATCATTTTGGACGGTATCCCACATCAGTTTTTCATCAATTTTGAAGTAAACATGCACGATGCGATTCCGCATGGCGCGCATAAGGCTCCACGGAATGGTTGTATATTTTTCTTCGATCTCTTCGGGGATTTGATTTGCCGCTTCACCAATAATGATGAAATTCATCTCAACCGCACGTATTGCCTTGTCGTCCTCTTTAAAGGCGTCAAAGTCCATACCACGCGTGAATTTCTGGATTTCGGCAATCGCATCCAGAATATCACGAATACGGTCCTGCCAGCCTCTAGGCGACACGGATCAACTCTCCCATGACACGCTCTTTTATATAGGGTTTCAAACTGTCAGGCGTACCCAGGTCAACAGAACAGCCGAGCAATTTTTCAAGGTAATTTTGCAAAGCAAACAGACCAAAATAACCGACAGGGCGGTTAAACTCCACGAGCAAATCCACGTCGCTGGTCGGGCTGGCTTCATTCCTCGCAACTGACCCAAACAGCAACAACGACTTCACGCCGAACTGCTTTGCCATTTCAGCGTTTTTTTGTTTCAAAAGTTGGAGAACAACTTCCTGTTTCATGTCAATATTATACGTCTAATTTTACTTCGATTGGACAAGTTCTCGTATAGCCCGAATCAACTTCTTATACCCACCCGCCTCGAACAAATCCACGCGGCGCAAGTGTCGGCCGCGAAAACCGCTCCCTCACATCGTCCCGATGTCTTTCGGGAGAGTGACATGAATTTCAGGCCAGCCTCTGTGGATAACCAACTCCTGTGACATCATCGTGGAACCGCACCACGTCATTCGCAGAATGACTTGCTCCCACCTGCTCGATGAATTTGCACACGCTGAAACTTCTACTCACAGTCTCGTATTCCGATACCCAACGCTGGAAATCACTATCATCCCCTTCGCGTGGGTACTTTACCTTGTAGCCGCGCACTTTCATGCGCGAAGGCTTGGGGGTTAATCTCGCCCGGTAACAGCCCTGTCTGATACACAGCATCGTATAAAGCGGATCGCAGTTGAACTCATCCATCACCTTCTTGGTTTCGCGGTCGCGTGGATCGAAACTCTTCCCCAACACGATCACTCTTGCGCCCTGGTAGGTTTCATAGAGACGAAAGCCGTATTCCTTGTATTTTGTCGTCGCCAACTTTCTGACCAAATCGAAGTTTTTGACTTTATCGGCTTGAGTATCTTTCTTCTTGAACAAATCCCCAAAGGAGGACTTGGGCTTATCAATGTCAAGGATCATCAAATTTTCGACATTCAAAACTCTTGCGCCATAGCGATTCCGCGTGATGACCGAATGATCGTCAATCGTTTGAAGCAGCTCTTCACGGATTTCCGCCTCATAATCTTCAAATAAATGCTTCTCGCCTGCGATCTTTCGCTGTATCTTCTCAGCCTTTTCCCTTGCCTTTCCCCGCGCATCCTCCACCGAAACATTCGACCCGCCATAGCAAGTGACTTCCTGCTCTGCGCCGTCGATGAGGATTCTTTGCTTTTCAATGGTCCAGTATTTATAAATTTTCATGTCATGATTTCCTTTATGTTATCAAGACATCGTGATGCTGGAGAAGGGTCCGTTCAAAGCGGAGGAGTTGAGGGGGAGGATCAAAGGAGTGAGTGTATAGAACTCGGAGGTCTGGCAGACCTCCGAGTTCTTGAATCACAACCAGTCATTAATTACGAATTCGACGCTCAATCAAATGTCCAAATTTGGCTTCAAGCAGTTCAGTTCTGTTTTCCTCAAGGAGTCTAATATTATCAAATTTTTCTTGAAGAAATTTAACAAGCAGTTTCTTGCCAGCACGCTCTGCATCTAAGATCGAGAGCATTTCCTCTACCGACACATCACAGCCGTCCGCAAGATAGTCCAAGAAGGAACCTGCCAAAACTATCACATCTTTAGAGTCCATCGGGCTAACTTCAATAACAGGTGAATCATCTCGTACTTCACCACGTATCTTTAGAACCGCGTAGTGAACTCCATCCACACCCATATGAGCAAATGTAAGCGCGTTGATGGGTGTGCTTTGGTAGCCAAAATTAACAATTGGAGGAGATATAACAAGATCCCCATTTAGGAGTCTCAAATCTTCCTCTAAAACCGAAAAAGCAGTATTAAATGTATCAAAATAGGTCGAAGACATAAACCCAGTTCGTAACTACATAGAATTACTTCTCATCCCCCAATGACGCGATCGCGCGCAACAGACCAAACACGAGCACGCCGAGTTTCAACCCCTCACCTGCGGTGAGGGCGGTTTCGTTTTCGTTCTTCTCTGCACGGCGGTTGAGCAGCATCGCCGCGAGCAATCCTGTGAACGCGCCGATCAGCGCGCCGAAGAGTAATGTTCTGCCTTTGTTCATGGTTGATTTCCTTGTTTATGATGCTCCCGCCGCAGTCCCCGGCGGCGGGGACGCCGCCTCGAGCGATATGGTTATTTCCTTCCAAAAAACGCCTTGATGCTTGCCAGAATTCCTTCGAGTTGCAACACGGGTTTCACAACCGCGTCCGCGCCGCGTTTGATGAAGCCCGCGGCTTTGTAGACGTAATCCTGCGCGATGCCTGTATATGTTGGGGTGATGTTGAGCAGACGCTTCATCAAATACACCAGGGCAACCAGCAGGGCAAGGAATACAAGCCCCGCAATCATCACAGGGATGATGATCCAGATTGTTGAAACTGCCGCCCAGCGACCGACATCACCACTCCCTTGAAACGTCGCGAAATAAATAAGCACGATCAACGCGACGATGATGACCGCGGTCAACGCGACGGGCAGGATGATCTGCCACGCAAGGTCCTTGCGATGTCGCTTGTATGATTCGTGAATGGGCTGATGGATTTTGGCTTTCATTGTTTTTATTTTAGCATAAAGCCCCCACCCATCCTCCTTTCAGGGGTAGGTATTTTGAAAAAACTCCGATGGAGGGATTAGAATTTGGTTTGCACACTAAATTCTGTCAACATCGGAGCAAAATATTTATACCATAAGCGCACTGGAAGAATGGAAGCAAACTGTCACAGAACAAATGCCGCATCTAAGCACTTCTCAATCTAGTGTGCTGGTATTGTGGAGTTTTGGGATGGTTATCTCGCATTCATGTGGATTGACCTCTGTCTCAAGTTGTCTGGCATTGCTGATGGGCGCAAAAGAAAATAGCGTTCGTCAACGAATACGAGAGTGGTATTATGCTCAAGAGGATAAACGCGGGGAAGGGCGATGCGAGATCGAAGTGCGCAGTAGTTTTGTGGCATTGCTGCAATGGGTCTTGTCTTGGTGGCCTGTCAACGAGAAGCGTTTAGCCTTAGCGATGGATGCCACCAGCCTTGGACAGGTACTGGTTGTTTTAGTGATTAGTGTTGTATATCGGGGTTGTGCCATTCCGATTGCCTGGCATGTACTACCTGCGCTTGAAAAGGGCTCTTGGAAAAAGCCTTGGTTAGATTTGTTTTCCCATTTTCAAGGGGTAATCCCAGAAGATTGGGTGGTGATTGTGATGGCCGATCGCGGTTTATATGCCAGTTGGCTGTTTGAAGCCATCCAAAAGTGCAACTGGCACCCGTTTTTGCGTATCAATGACAGGATTTTCTTTCGCCCAAAAGACGAAAAAGAATTCAAAGCCTTGGCTCTCGCTTTTCAGAAACCTGGATGTACTTGGTCTGGAGCCGGTACTTGTTTCAAGACAAACTCATTAGAAGTCACCCTTTTAGTTCAATGGGAAGAAGGATTTGAAGAACCTTGGCTAATTCTAACTGACCTTCCTGCAGAACAAGCCAAACCCTGCTGGTATGGACTTCGTGCTTGGATTGAATGTGGTTTCAAACATATCAAAAGCGCAGGCTGGCAATGGCAATACACTCGCATGGTCGATCCTGAAAGAGCCTCTCGTTTCTGGCTGGCAATTGCAGTCGCAACACTTTGGGTGCTCAGTGTTGGAGGAGAAGCCGATGCAAACCTGCCTGCAAGTTCTTTTGACGTCTTACCTGAAAATCATATTGCTCGTCGTCGCTCGCCTAAAAAATCGCGCCTACGTTTGCTGTCTTGCTTTCATCGCGGAGTATTGATCATCATAACATCTCTAATGGCACAATGACCCTTGCCTTTGGGTCAATTTTTCCCAGAACCTTGGCCTACCTGATCAAATACCTACCCCTGAAAGCACCCATCCTCCCCCAAATTCCGAAAGAAAAAATTGGAATAATTATTCAGAGAATCCAAATCGGAATTTGGGGGAGGTGCCGCTTTAGCGGCGGTGGGGGTAAACGCACAGAGCGATTCAGACGCACCTCGCCCAGGCACGCCAGAACCGCTCCGGCAAAAGAGAATTGGACTTGACCGAATTTGTTTTGTTGTTTGTAGGGGCGAGGCTGCGCAGCGTCTCGCCCCATTTCAATATTTCCACAAATGGGCGGGGAGACCCCGGCCCCTACAAGATCAACGTCGATTCCTCAAAAAGGTCGGGATATCGAGATCGTCTTTATGGATGGGGGGTTGGGGGGCTTTTGCCTCACCAGATTGAACGTCCGCGTGAACCGAGATAGATTCCATCGGGCGCGAATACACGGCAGGTTCATTCCGCTTGTTCTCGCGCGTGTTCTTTTCGAGCGCCCGGCGCGGCATACTGCTCCTCTCAAATCCGGTTGCGATCACGGTGATGCGGATATCGTCGCCCATGTTCGGGTCAATCACCGCGCCGAAGATCATGTTCACATCGGGGTGAGCCGTCTCACGGATGATCGCCGCGGCTTGATTCACTTCGAAGAGAGTCATGCCGGGTCCGCCGGTGACGTTGAAGAGGACGCCGCGCGCGCCGTCAATCGTGATGTCGAGCAATTGACTCGAGATCGCGGTCTCTGCGGCTTTCTTCGCTCTTTCGTCGCCGGAGCCTGTTCCCACCGCCATGAGCGCCGCGCCGCCCTCAGACATGATCGCGCGCACATCCGCAAAATCAAGGTTGATCAAACCGGGGATGGTAATTAATTCAGAGATGCCCTGGATGCCCTGATGCAAAACATCATCCGCGAGTCGGAAGGCATCCTGTAACGATGCGCGCTTATCTGCAATCTGTAATAAACGATCGTTGGGAATCGCGATCAACGTATCGGCATGTTCTTTGAGTTTGCCGATTCCTGAATCAGCCGATTGCGAACGGCGCATCCCTTCAAAGGTAAACGGACGCGTCACAACGCCGATCGTCAGCGCGCCGCTTTCTTTTGCGATCTGCGCAACGACGGGCGCCGCGCCTGTGCCGGTTCCGCCGCCCATGCCCGCCGTGACGAAGACCATATCCGAGCCTTTCAGCGCGGCATACAATTCGTCTGCGGATTCTTCAGCGGCTTTGCGTCCCACTTCGGGGTCGCCGCCCGCGCCGAGACCGCGTGTGAGTTTTTCACCGAGTCGAACGCGTGTGCCCGCTTTCGTCAGCGTCAGGGCTTGCGCGTCGGTATTCACGACGATGAATTCAACGCCTTGAATACCTTCGTCAATCATGCGGTTGACGGCGTTCGATCCGCCGCCGCCCACGCCGATTACTTTAATGCGGGCGAACATTTCTGTTTGTTGCTGTTCTGCGTGTTGCTTCTTGGTCGAGTCCATATTGTGCCTCCATCAAACATTGTGTTTATGATACTTGCTTTTGATTCCGTAGCGAAATATTTTAATGTTCTTCATGCTTGAGCCGCCGTCCTCGGCGGCGAGGACGCCGCCGAGAGCATTAATCACTACGGTAATATCCTTCCAATAATCTTCTTGATGAAACCAAAACTCATACGCTTTTCTCCTTTCGCGCGGCGTCCGCGTCCGATGCTCAGATCATGATCCTGCATGGATACTGCCCATCGCAATAAGCCCACACCCGTTGAATACGCGGGTGAATTCAAACGATCAATGAGACCCGATAAATTCTCAGGCTGTGCCGTGCGGACGGGCATATTCAATACTTCACCTGCCACGCGTTTGATGCCGGGTAACGCAGACGCGCCGCCCGTCAACACCATGCCCGCAGGCAAAAGACCGTCATACCCTGAACGTTTGATCTCCTGCAACGTGAGCGAAAATATTTCCGCCACACGCGCTTCGATGATGTGCGCGAGTTCCTGGCGATTAATTTGCACAGGGCGGTCTTCACCAAACGGTCTGATTGAAAAATATTCTTCCGAGCCAACTTCAGCGCGCACAGCATAACCTTGTTGCTTCTTCACATCTTCGGCTTGCGAGAACGGCAGGCGCAATCCGTGCGCGATATCCTGCGTGATGTGATTGCCGCCAACCGCCAGCACCATCGTATGCCACACATCGCCATTGACGTAGATCGCCAAATCCGCGGTGCCGCCGCCGATGTCACACACTGCCACGCCCATCTGGCGTTCCTGCTCGGTCAACACCACTTCACCCGAAGCCAGCGGATTCAAAACAAACTGTTGAATCTCCACACCCGCCGCGCCCACACACTGACGTAAATTATCAATCGTCGCGGCAGATGCCGTGATGATGTGCGCCTCCACTTCCAAACGATACCCATGCATCCCTTTCGGGTTGCGAATGCCATCCTGCCCGTCCACCGTGAAGCCGCGCTGGATCACGTGAATGATCTCGCGGTCATGCGGGATCGCGACTGCGCGCGCCTGCTCCATGGCATGTCCGACATCGAACTGCTCGATCGCGTTTCCATTCACTGCCGCCGCGCCGCGGCTATTCACAGAAGCAACGTGCGCGCCCGCGAGGCTCACCAGCGCGGAGGTGATCTCAAGCCCCGAAGTGGATTCCGCTTTCTTCACTGAACGCGTGATCGCCTGCGTTGCCGCGGCAAGATCAACAATGATCCCCTTGCGGATTCCTTCCGAAGGTTCGATGCCAACGCCCAGGATGCGAATGGAATTCTTATCCTCCACTCGTCCCACGAGCGTGCATATTTTTGTCGTGCCAACGTCAATGCCAACTACGATTTCTTCCATGATTCCTTTTTATTTTCACTGGTGGTCGAGTAGGGCGAAGCCCGTATCGAGACCACATACTGTTTATTTCTTGTTTACTTGTTATTGGTGGTCTCGATACATCGGCGGAAAATCACCGCCGCCTACTCGACCACCGGCGTATTCCAATTTATTGACTCATCCTATAATACGGCGCGGTCGGGAACGACACATTGATCAACGCGGGG
>Ga0247727_10006066_pt1 | contig 23975 bp, 20 predicted proteins | sample WisWelCaveWW1625_FD_202498 | JGI IMG/M metagenome (GOLD analysis project Ga0247727, IMG submission 202498) | Biofilm microbial communities from Wishing Well Cave, Virginia, United States - WW16-25 | ecosystem: Environmental > Aquatic > Deep subsurface > Groundwater > Cave microbial mat | place... | reverse complement strand
CGAGCAGCAGCGCTCCGGTCGCCTACGGCTCCCTCCGCGCCGCTGCTCGGCCCGGTCCCAGCTTTGCTCGTGCCAGAAAACCCCCAGGGAGCTACATTATGACTGGACCAAAAACGGGGGCAGGTCAGAGTGTAGCTCAACACAACTCCTGAACGTGTCTGGATAGGCCTGCAAACCATCATTGGTCTGTTCGAACAGGCCTGCCGCGGGCCCGAGCATTCGGGGCGGATCTAAGCACCGAAATCCCGCGGTCCAGTACTGCCAATGAGCAGTATCCAACGGGAGAGCAACCGTGGCGCGATCCGAAAACACCATGGTGTTTCCTTGTGCCAGGGCCTGCGGTGCCAAAAAGAAGAAACTCAGACTGATGGGCACAGCCACAATCGACAACGTTGTTCGGCGCGTCATGACATCCCTCCTGCGGAGACTTGCCTGGATGTTGCCGGGAGGGTAGGATTTGAGCAAGCGACAATAGCGGGCAGCAGGCGGTAAGAAAGGGCATCTCCGCCTGCCATCTGCTGCCTGGATTCCAGCCCTGCAATGGTTACGGAACCGAACTCGCGGCTTGACTCCTGGAAGGAAATCGCCGAATACCTGCGCCGGGACACCCGCACCGTCATGCGCTGGGAGAAGGAGCGAGGACTGCCTGTGCACCGCGTCCCGGGAGGCACTCGGCATGGGGTATTTGCCTACCGGGCGGAGATTGACGCCTGGATTCAGGGCCAGCCGACGGCCATCTTGGAAGCAAACGCCGTAGCCTCCACGAAAGCGGGGCACCGGTGGCCTCTGGAACTGGCTGGGCTGGCGGTGCTCGCCCTCGGGGCATACGGGCTTAACGGGTGGATGCTGAACACGCACGCGCGGCAACCCGAGCGCGTCACCATGAGCCCAACGCTTCTGGCTGCCCTGGATCAGAGTGGCAACCCTCTGTGGTCGCATCCCATCCAGGCCTGGCGCGAGATATCGCTCTCCGAGCAGGCTTTCCGCCATGCCGTCGCAGACCTGGATGGCGATGGACTGCGCGAGGTGCTGGTATCGCCCCCCACCCAATTCCGTCAGGGATTGCCGGATAACACCGAAAAACTCCTCTGTTACTCATCGCGGGGCGAACTCCTGTGGAGTTACGAACCGAAAAATGTCCTGCGCTTCGGGGGCACGGTTTACGAAGGCCCCTGACGCTTTGCCGCGGTCTTTGTCCCGCCGGAGGGTCCGAGGAATCGCATCTATGCGGCGTACCTTCACCACACCTGGTGGCCCTCTTTTCTCCTGCGGCTGGATGCGCAAGGGAAATCAGAGGTTCAGTACGTGAATCCTGGCTGGATCCAGGCAGTGGACGAGGTTTTCAGCCAGGGCAAGCGATACCTTCTGCTTGGGGGAAACTATAACGCCTGGAACGGCGCGATGTTCGCGGTCCTCGGGGAAAACCAGCCCCCGGCAGCGTCCCCCGTGGAACCGCGGACGGCCTATTCCTGCGAAGGCTGTCCGCCCGGGAAGCCCGTACGATTCTTTTTCTTCCCGAGGTCGGAACTGAATCGCGCGCTGGCCACAGAAACCAACTATACGCATATGATTCGCGTGCTTCCCGACCGCATCCAGGTGTTTGTTCGGGAGTCGTCGCCAGAATCGGGACTTCTGGCCATCTATGAATTCGACCGCGAATTTAATCTGCTTGCCGCGCGGCGCACGGATGCGTACTGGTCGCAGCACCGCCGATTGGAACAGGAAGGGAAGCTCCGCCATACGGTCGAAGAATGCATGGAATGGAAGCAGCGTGTCCCCATCAAGGTTTGGACGGCTGAGCAAGGCTGGTCAGACCAGTTGCCCCGCGCCGGCCAGCCGGGTCACGCCCCTCCGAAGCCTCGCTGACTGCCGGCCCCATGCGGCCCGGCTCATTTCTTCCGAGCCACAGCCACTCCATCCCGCAGTGGGATCAGTACCGGGAACAGACTTTTCGAGTTGTAGAGCAGCCGATTGAACTGCTGGATGCCGCGCGTGTCCGCCTCTCCGCGTTTTGCCGGGCGTACGACGCGGCCGAACCACAGCGCATTGTCGGCCACCAGCAGCCCGCCGCGGCGGAGTTTGGCAACCGCGATGCGGAATGCGGCTGGATATTGATCCTTGTCCACGTCGCAGAAGATTAGGTCGAACCGCCCACGCGTTTTGCGTAGCAGCGCCAGCGAGTCGCCGGTCAGAATCCGTATGCGCCCGGCGACCCCTGCGCGCTCGAAGGAGCGCCGCGCGCGGCGGGCGTTCTCCGCGTCGCCATCGCTGTAGTACACCTCGGCCCGCGGGCCGGCGGCGCGCGCCAGCCACAGCGTCGAATAGCCGATGGCCGATCCCATCTCGAAAATCCGCCGCGCCCCGGACACCTGCACCAGCAGCGCCAGCAATCGCCCCACCGCCGGCCCGACGATGGGGACGTCGTGACGCACCGCGTATGTTTCCATCTCCGCCAGCACGACGTCGCGCCGCGGCAGCAGCGCGTACAGATAATCTTCAACGGCTCCCGAGATGAAGGCGCTTCGCATCAACTCACTCCGAGCACGCGGCTATCCCAGCGATTCCCCCGGCTTCAGCGCATGGATTTCCAGCCCGGCGACGTCTTGGGTCAGCTCGTGCAGCGTTTCGGGTCTGCCGGTCAGTGCCGGGAATGTCCCGTAGTGCATGGGGATGACCTGTCGCACCTGCAGCAGGCGGATGGCGTACGCCGCTTCGCGCGGGCTCATGGTGAACAGGTCGCCGATGGGCAGGCAGGCGGCTTCCGGCGCGTACAGTTCGCCAATGATCTTCATATCGGAAAAGACATTGGTGTCGCCCGCGTGGTAAAGCGACAACCCCCCGGGCAGTCGCACGACGTACCCGCAGGCTTCGCCGCCGTAGATAATCTTCTCGCCGTCCTGAATCCCGCAGGAGTGGATGGCATGGGTCATGGTGACTTCGACCTCGTCCACCTTCTGCGACCCGCCCTTGTTCATCGCGCAGGTATTTTGCACGCCTTTCGATTCCAGCCACGCGCAGATTTCGTAGATGCCGACGACTTTGGGCTTGAATTGTTTCGCCAGCGACACGGCGTCGGCGATGTGGTCGAAATGGCCGTGCGTGATCAGCATCACGTCCAGCCGGTCAAACTTTTTTGCCGCCTCCGGGCACGCCGGGTTGCCCGCCACCCACGGGTCAACCACGATCACCTTTCCGGAGGGCATCATGATCCGAAACGTGCTGTGGCCCAGCCAGGTGATGCGGTTGCCGCGTGTGCGGAGCATAATCGCCTCCCGTCTCTGGAAAACCGGCCTGCATTCTACTGGTCGCCGTAGGCAGGTTCAATGCCGCCCGCCGGTTGTGTTACGATATTTCTGAGTTGCAGAGGCCGGAGGCATGCGCCTTGTCTGCTGCCGGGCAAGGATGATATAAAGCGGTTTCCGCCGGGCGCGTCTTTAGTTGGTCGGCGATTTCAGTGTGAATCGCCGGGCGGGCTTATCCCCTGCACTGCTGCTCACAGGGGCTTCCCTGCCTTGCCGGGGAGAGGAGAGCTACGATGGCATATGTGATCGCGGAACCGTGCATTGGGACCAAGGACACCGCTTGCGTGGATGTCTGCCCGGTGGACTGCATCCATCCGCGCAAGGACGAAGCTGACCACGCCGCTGCCAAGATGCTCTACATCCACCCCGAGGAGTGTATTGACTGCGGCGCGTGCGTGCCGGTGTGCCCGGTGACGGCCATCTTCGCGCTGGAGGACCTGCCGGAAAAGTGGGCCTCTTTCACCCAGGAAAACGCGGACTGGTACAAGAAGAGCGCGTAAACGGAATCCGCTTCGGCGCACGGCTGGTGATTTTTGCGGCGGGCCCAGCGGGCCCGCCGTTTTCTTGTGCGTTAGGAATTCGGCAGCCAGCCGGGATATCCTGTACGGCTCTGTCGCCCGGGATTGGATGCCTTCCTGAGCCGATCGCGAGACACGCCGTGGGACAACTGCACCTGCTCCTGCTCATTCACGCGCACCAGCCGGTGGGAAACTTCGGCGAGGTGTTGGAGCGCTGTTACGCCAGCGCCTACCTTCCATTCGCCGAGCACCTCCTGCGCCATCCGGGCGTGCGCATCGGCCTGCACTACAGCGGGTCCCTGCTGGAATGGATCGAGCACCACCGGCCGGAATTCTTCGACATCCTGCGCGAGCTGGTGGGCCGCAATCAGGTGGAGCTGGTGGGCGGCGGTTTCTATGAACCCATCCTGATTTCCATCCCCCCAGAAGACCGCATCGAGCAAATTCGCCGGCTGGCGGACTACCTCGAAAAGCATTTCGGCAAGCGGCCCACCGGCGCGTGGCTTGCAGAGCGCGTCTGGGAGCCGCAGTTGCCGGATTCGCTGGCCCGCGCCGGCGTCGCGTACACGCTGGTGGACGACATCCATTTTCTCGCCGCGGGCTTTGAGCCCATCCAGCTCCATTCCGCGTACCTCGCCGAGGACCAGGGCGCTACCGTCAAGCTCATACCTGGTCTGAAAGCCATGCGCTACCTGACGCCCTTCCGCAGCGTGGACGACAACATCGACTACCTCTCCTACGCGGCACGCGAAGCTCCCGGCGGCATCGTCGCGATGGGCGACGATAACGAGAAATTCGGCGTGTGGCCCAAAACCCACCAGCACTGCTACACCGACGGCTGGCTGGAGAAATATTTCACTGCGCTCGAAGCACACCCGGACTGGCTGGCGGTGACGCCTCCGGGTGAATACCTGGCCGGGCATCCGGTCGCCGGCCGCGCCGATTTGCCCGCCGCGTCGTACACGGAAATGATGGAGTGGGCCTTGCCCGCCCCGGCGCGCAAGAAGTTTCACGCCGTGGGCCAGGAATTCTCCAGCCGGCCCGACGTCTCTGCCTTTCTCCGCGGGGGAATCTGGCGGAATTTCTTCAGCAAGTACGCGGAGGCCAACCTCTTACAGAAGCGGATGCTGCACGTCTCGCGGAAAGTGCGGCGCATGGCACAAAGCTCGAAGCGCGGGCTGCCGTTGCGCCGCGCGCTCGAGGCCGCCACCACTCACCTGCTGCGCTCGCAGTGCAACGACGCTTACTGGCACGGCGTCTTCGGCGGGCTGTATGCCCCGCATCTCCGCACCGAGCTGCTGCGCGAGCTGGTCCGCGCGGAAAAACTGACCGACGCCGTGGAACACGGCCGGGCCGATTATGCCGAGCTCTCGCGGCTGGACTTCGACGCCGACGGCCGCGAGGAACTCTACCTCACATCGGGCGTCTGCGCCGCCTTGTGGAAACCGTCCGACGGGGGCACGCTCGCGGCGCTCGATTTTCGACGCACAGACTCCACGCTCATCAATTCGCTCCAGCGCCGCGTCGAGGTCTATCACTCGCGTCTCGGGGAGGCGCCGGAAGGCCCTGCCGCAGCCGTGGCCAGCATTCACGACCAGGCACGCTTCAGAGAGGAGGGCCTGGAAAAACGACTGCGCTACGACCGCTGGCCGCGGCACTCCTTCCGCCTGTTGCTCTTCGATCCGTCGAAAACCTGGGACGACTACGAAATCGTGCGGCTCGGTGAAAGTGCGCCGTTTGCCGCCGGAGATTACACCGTGCTGGGCGCCAGCGTGGACCGCATCGAGATGAACCACGAAGGCCCGCTGGCTTCAGACGGCGCCGACGCGGACGGTACGCCGCAGGTCCGCGTCGTCAAGACGTTTTCGACCCTCCGCGGGGAGGATAGCTTCGCACTGACCTGCGCCGTGCAGCTCTCCCATCGCGGCGGCGCTCCGCTGCGCCTGGCGGCCGGCCTCGAGATGGTGATCAACCTCCTCGCCCCCAATGAGCCCGACCGCTACTTCGACGCCGGCGGCAGCCGCCATCCGCTCAGCCTGGGCGCGGCGATTCCCGCCTCACGCTTCCGGATGGTGGACGAATGGCAGAACGTGGCCTGCACGATCGAGGCGCCTGGCGCCCGCGAGTTCTGGATCGTGCCGATCGAGACGGTCTCAGAATCAGAAGAAGGATTTGAGCGCGTGTACCAGGGGTCAAATATTCTGGCGGTGTGGCCTCTGGAGCTGGCATCGGGCGGCGAGTGCAATACGCAGCTACGCTTGCAAGTGACTACCGCCCGGAAATCGTAGGGGTCCTGCTGGCTGCGCTCTTGCCTCTCCGGATGGAAATGGGGCACAGCAATCCCCAAGCTTCGGAAGCGCTCGAATCGCTTCCGTTAGATGTCCGGGACGCGCTGAAGATTCAGAATGCTGCGGCACACTAGCTCATACGAAGCCAGTGGAGGTACGGACGTCCTGTGGAAATTTGTCCGCTCCGCCTGCCGCACCGTGGCGCAGGCTTGTGGCCGGTGGGGATCTTCATCCGTCTGCTCCAATCCTTGCGGAACAGTTGCTGCGCGGTCGAACCATCTGATAAAGTTCCCCCGCAGAGAGTGAGCCAATGGCCGTCAGCAAAGAATTGCTTGAAATCCTGGCATGTCCCGTCTGCAAGACGCCGGTGCAGCTTACGCCGGACGCATCCGGCCTGAAATGCGCGCAGTGCCGGCGCGTCTATCCGATTCGGGACGACATCCCCGTGATGCTGGTGGACGAAGCACGCATTGAGTCTGCCTGACCCCTCGACGATCCTGCCGGGATTGCCGCCGGGCGCGGAAGTCCTGGTCCTCCGCCTGCGCTCCCTGGGCGACGTGGTGATGCTGACGCCGGCCCTCGAGGCCGTACATCACTGGCGCCCCGACCTGCGCCTGTGCGTCATGGTCGAGCCTGCCTTTGCGCCCGTGCTCGAGGGCAATCCGGCGGTCAGCGAAACCTTGCTCTTGGAATCGTTCTTCCGTTCCGCACGCCAGCTGCGCCGCCGGAAATTTCCGGTCACCTTCAATCACCACGCCGGACCGACCAGCGCGTGGCTCACTCTGGCCGCAGGTTCGCCCGCGCGTGTCACCTGGGCAGACCGGCCATATCCGTTTTTCTACAATGTCCGCGTTCCGGCGGCGCAGCACTTTTTCGGCGACCGCCCGGTCCATACCGTCGAGCACCGGATGACACAGTTTTACTTCGCCGGCCTGCCGCGGGGGCCCGTTTCCCCGGCGCACGTCTATCCGCGGGCTGCCGCTGCGGCTTCGGTGCGGCTGAACCTGATCCGGTGCGAAATCACCTCGCAGACGCCCTACGCCGTGTTGCATCCCGGCGCGGCCTATTTCACCAAGCGCTGGGCGGTTCAGCACTTCGTGGACCTTGGCCGCTGGCTGGAGGCCCGCCACGGCATCTATCCTGTTTTCGTCCTCGGCCCCGGCGACCGCGAAATCGGCGCCGCGCTGCGCCATGCGGCGGGGACGCAGACGGCCATCCTCGATTCTCTCAGTCTCAGCGAGCTGATTGCCCTGATCGCCGGCGCAGCCCTTTTCGCCGGCAACGATAGCGGCCCCGCGCATCTAGCTGCCGCTGCGGGCCGCCCCACGGTGGTGATTTTCGGCTCCAGCGATTCGGTTACCTGGCGGCCGTGGCAGACGCCGCACCGCATCGTCCAGAACGACTTTCCCTGCAACCCCTGCCGCGGCAACCGCTGCTATGCTTTCGCCGAACCGCGTTGTATCCTCTCCGTGACTCTCGACCAGGTGAAAGACGCCTGTCAGGCCCTGCTCGACGAGCGCAAGCAGTGGCACAAATCGGAACTCCGAATCCTCTCCTGACCGGTGATGACCAGTATGCCTTCCACAGACCTGCGCGGCATTGTCCGGAAAATGCGCGGCCGCCGTATGGGCGTGCTCGGCGATTTGATGCTGGACCGCTATCTGTGGGGCACCGCCTCGCGCCTTTCGCCCGAAGCGGCCGTGGCCGTTGTGGACCTGACCGCGGAGTCCGCATGCCTGGGCGGCGCCGGCAACGTGGCCGCTAATCTGGCTGCGCTCGGCGCGCGCGTTTCCATCTTTGGAGTGCTCGGGGGGGACGACTTCGGCCGGGTCTTGCAGGAGCGCCTGCGCGGTGCGGGACTCGTTCATCGGGGCGTGGTGCTGGACCCCTCGCGCCGCACCACTGTTAAGACCCGCATCATTGCCCGTCACCAGCAAATTGTCCGCCTGGACCGCGAAAGCCGCGAGCCGCTGGATGCGCCCACCCAGGAGCAGCTCCTACGCCGCGTCATGCCTGCATTGCGTTCCCTCGATGCCCTGGTGATTTCCGACTACGACAAGGGTGTGATCACCGACGACTGCGCCAACCGTGTGCTGGCGGCGTGCCACCGGCTGAAGGTGCCGGCGTTCGTGAAACCCAAGACCTCGCGCCTGTTCGCCTACCGCGGCGCCACGGCCATCGTCTGCAACCGCAAAGAGGCGTCCTTCTTTGTGCAACAGCCGCTCGACGACGACACAGCTCTCGACCAGACCGGCCGAGCCCTGCTGGCCCACTTTGGCTGCGGCGCGGTCATTATCACACTGGGGGAAAGGGGGATGGAGGTCTTCGAAGACGGCCATAAACATTCATCCCATATTCCCGCGACCAGTTTTGAAGTCACCTATGCCCGCGTCGGCCAGTCCGGCATCGAACACGACGCCACGGGCCGTCAGGTGTTTGACGTCACAGGCGCGGGCGATACGGTGGTCTCTTTGCTGGCGCTGGCCGTGGCGGCCGGAGCCTCGATCCGTCTAGCGGCCATGATTGCCAATTGCGCCGCCGGGGTTGTAGTGGGGAAACTCGGGACCGCTACGGTCACGCCAAAGGAACTCGCGGCCGCTCTGCTGGAAATTAGGAGTTAGAATCAGAAATCATGAACTCCTGCCGCCCGAGGACTTTTCGTTTTGATTTCCAATTTCTAGTTTCTGATTTTTCTTATGGCGGATAACTCAGCGACTGGTCGCTCCGTTCCACCCACAGCCGGGCTTCCTTCAGTTTGCGCCGTCCCTCAGCATCGGTGGGCGCAGGGAACGGACTCTGGGCGCTGAGGCTCACCACCACAACGACGCCGGATGCGCCTTGCAACTGTTGCGCTGTCTGGATCTCAAAGCTTCTCACCGGGCCGTAGTAACCCGTCGGCCCCCAGTCGCCGAGAAAATCCTGATACGTGTAGGAGGTCTGCGCCTTCCAGATGCGGTAGGCCTCCTCGGTGTTGCCGCCGCTGAGCGCGGCAAAAAAACTCTCGGTGGTTTTCTTCTCGGTGTGGAAGCGGAACACCCGCCACAGGCCCGCGGCGCCCAGCAGGGTCAGGACCAGCCCGCTGACAATGTACCGCCGCAGCTTGGACTGGGGCTCCTCACTCGTCGAATCCAGCAGACCCAATTCTTCGCTCCCCGCTTCGGCTCCAAACTAGCACAAACACTCCCGTCTGCGCCTGCTTCACCCTTCCAGCGCGCCCCCAGCCCCCGCCGGCAGCTCAATCGAATACTTCGTGCGCGCCTTTTCCCCGTGGAGCTCTAGCGCCAGCTCGATCAGGCGGTCAATCAGCTCGCGGTAGGGGATGCCGCTGGCTTCCCACAGCTTGGGGTACATACTGATGGAGGTGAAGCCGGGAATGGTGTTGATCTCGTTGACGTAGATTTTTCCCGTGCGCTGTTCCAGGAAAAAATCCACGCGCGCCATCCCGGAGCATTCCCCGGCACGGAACACCTGCACGGCGAGGCGCTGGAATTTCCGTACCTGCGCGCGGCTCAGCTTCGCCGGGATTTCCAACCGCGTACCTTCCTCAAGATACTTGGCCGTGTAGTCGTAGAACTCGCGGTGCGGGACGATCTCGCCGGGGAGGGACGCGCGGGGGTCGTGGTTCCCCAGCACGGAGACTTCAATCTCGCGCCCGCGGATGGCGCGCTCCACCATAATCTTCATCCCGAATTCCGCCGCCAAGTCCATCGCCGGGGAAAGTGTTTTCAAATTGTGGACTTTGCTCATCCCCACGGACGAGCCCAGCGTGGCGGGTTTCACGAACAGGGGGAAACGGAATTTTTTTCGGATGGCGGCCACTATCTTTTTCGGTTCGCGTTCCCAGCCAGCGCGCTGCACCACCAGGAACTCCGCCACCGGCAGCCGGGCCTGCTGAAATAGGCGCTTCTGGACGTCCTTGTCCATCCCCACGGCGCTGCCGAGCACCCCTGCGCCAACATAGGGAAGACCCGCCAGGTCCAGCAGCCCCTGCACCGTGCCGTCTTCGCCGAATGTGCCGTGCAGCACTGGGAAAATCACGTCCACGCGCAGCCCGCCACCGCCCGCGGCCTCCAGCGGCATCAGCGCCGCGGAGTTGGGGTCGGCAGGCAGCACGACGCGCCGGCCGCTCTTTAATACGTCGGGGAGAAGTTTCTGCGCGCCACCGCCCGCCAGCCAACGCCCGTCTTTGCTGATGCCGATGGGCACGGCTTCGTATTTTTCCGGGTCCAGCGCCTTGAGGACGGAACTCGCCGAGGCCAGCGAGACTTCGTGCTCGCCGCTGCGCCCGCCGAACAGGATGCCTACCTTCAGCCGTTTGCGCTCGGTGGTCATCTAGGATCGGAAAATGGAAAGTGGAAAATGGAAAAGAGAAAACGGTGAAACCCGCGGGTCCATCCTGTGGCCCGGCCCCTCCAACCCGGCTCCGGATTCCGGAAACCTCGAATCTCCCGCCACACTTCTTCCCATTTTCCAATTTCCCTTTCCCATTTTCCTCAGCTTGCTCAGAGGATTTTGTTGCCCAGTCCCGAGAGGACAAGTTCCACACCCAACTGCGCAGTTTTGTTGTGCAAATCGATCACCGGGTTAATCTCGACCACGTCCAGCGACACCATCGCTTCGCTGTCGCAGATCATTTCCATCGCCAGGTGCGCCTCGCGGTAGGTGACCCCGCCGCGCACCGGCGTGCCCACTCCCGGGGCGTCTTCCGGGTCCACAAAGTCCAGGTCCAGGCTGACGTGGATGCCGTCGGTGTCGTCGGTGGCGAAGCGTATGGCTTCGGCCATGACGTCGCGCATCCCGCGCTCGTCAATGTCGCGCATGGTGAAGACGTGCACGCCTGTCGTCTTGATGATTTTTCTTTCTTTGCTGTCCAGGTCCCGCGCACCCACGATGCACACGTTGCGCGGCTCGACCACGGGTTTGAACCCGCCCAGGTCGGTCAGCTCCGTCGCCCCGTGTCCGATGAGGCTGGCCAGAGGCATCCCATGGACATTTCCCGAGGGCGACGACTCCGGCGTGTTCATATCGCCGTGCGCATCCAGCCACAGGCAACCCACACGCTTCTCGCTCTTGCGGAAGTGCGCGGCCACGCCGCCCGTTGACCCAATGGCGATGGAGTGGTCGCCGCCCAGCACCAGGGGGAGAAAACCATCGGCCACCGCCTTCTCCGTCATTTCGGCCAAGCCCTTGCAGGTCTCCGCGATTTCATTCAGATACTTCGCGCGTTTTTCACCGTAGTGTTGCTCCTCCGGCTGCTTTACCACCAGGTTCCCGATGTCTTCCACGGCGTGACCGAGCTGTTTGATACGCTGCTGGAGACCTGCCACGCGCAGCGCCGAGGGGCCCATATCCACGCCCCGCCGGCTCTGTCCCAGGTCCATCGGCACACCGATAATGCGGACTTTTTGAGCCATAGATGAAATCAGAAATTAGAAATCAGAGATAGGATCACTTCCCATTCGTTCCGTCTGCCGCTCCCCAGTTTCACTTTCTCTCTTCCTTCGTTCCTGTCTTTTTTCTAATTTTTAACTTCTAATTTCCAATTTCCGTCTTTAAGGATATATCCGATAAAGCATGCGGGGGAAGGGAATCACCTCGCGGATGTGCTCGGTTCCGCAAATCCAGGCTATGGTGCGCTCCAGGCCCAGCCCGAACCCGGCGTGCGGCACGCTGCCGTACCGCCGCAGGTCCAGGTACCACTGGAAAGACTCTTCCGGCAGCCTGTTCTCGCGGAGGCGCTTCAGCAGCAGGTCGTAGCTGGAGATGCGCTCGCCGCCGCCGATGATCTCTCCGTAGCCTTCCGGCGCCAGCATATCGAATCCCAGTGCCAGGTCCGGGCGTGCTGGGTCCGGCTCCATATAGAACGCCTTGATCGCCGCCGGGTAGCGGTGCACCATCACTGGCCGGTCGAACTGGCTGGATAAGATCGTCTCCTCATCGCCGCCGAAGTCGTCGCCCCACTTGGCCGGGTTGCCGCTTTTTTGCAGCAGGGCGATGGCCTCGTCGTAGCGGATCCGCGGAAACGGCGGGAGCACGCTGGCCAGTTTCGAGGTGTCGCGCTCCAGCAGGGCCAGTTCGCGCGCGCGGTTTTTCAGCGCCGACTGGACCATGTGACTCACCAGCCCTTCGCCCAGCAGCATCATGTCTTCCAGGTGCGCCCAGGCGGCTTCGGGCTCCAGCATCCAGAATTCTGTCAAGTGCCGCCGCGTTTTGGATTTTTCCGCGCGGAAAGTAGGTCCGAAGCAATACACCTTGCCCAGCGCGGCCGCAGTGGCCTCCACGTAGAGCTGCCCGGACTGCGTCAGGTAAGCCTTCTCTTTGTCGATGTACTGCACTTCGAAAAGACTGGTGGTGCCTTCGCACGCCGCGGGCGTGAACACCGGCGAATCGGTTAGGATGTAGCCCTGCCCGTCCATGTAATCGCGCGCGGCGCGGATGGCCTGGGCGCGGATGCGCAGGATGGCCGCCTGCCGCGGAGTGCGCATCCACAGGTGCCTCCGGTCGAGCAGGAAGTCCACCCCGTGCTCTTTCAACTGGATGGGATAGGGCTGCTCTTCCGGCACCCGCTGCACCACTTCCGCATCGGTGATTCCCAGCTCGTATCCGCCCGGCGCGCGTTTGTCGGCGCGGATCGTGCCCGTGATGCGCACGCTGGATTCCTGCGTTAGCCCCTTCAACGCGTCGAATGCCGCTGGCGCGTCTTTCTGCGAGACTACACCCTGGATGACGCCCGTGCCGTCGCGGAACTGCGGGAACAGCAATTTTCCCGACTCGCGCGAGTTGTACAACCAGCCGCGGATGGTCACCGCCTGGCTTTCATATTTTCCCGCCTCTTCAATCGTGATAATCGGCATCAGTCCTCGCCATCTATCGAACTCAGAAGGCAGAACTCAAAACTCTGAACTCAGATCGCAGAACCCCGAAGTGGAAAGCATCTATGTCCCCGGGCTGGCTTTATCCGGGATCTACGTTTTGATTTCTGCGTTCTCAGTTCACACCGCAGCTCGCGCCTGCTCGAATTTCTCCAGCACCGCCGCAGCCTCGGCAACGCCGGGCCTGTGTGCCTCATTGGCGCGCAGTTCCAGCACGCACGGCAGGCCGCCGGTGGCGGCCGGCGCCGTACTCATGGCCAGCAGAGCAGCATTCCAGTCGATGGTGCCCTCGAAGGGAAGCAAGTGCTCGTCTTTTTCGCCGTGGTTGTCGTGGAGGTGCGTAGTGACCACCAGGTCGCGCACCGCTTCCCAGCTTGCCCCTACGCCGTCTTCGATGTGCGCATGACCGGTGTCGAAGCAGATGCGCAGGTCGCGCAGGTGCGTGTCGGCAATGAAATGGCGCAAGCTTGCGGGCGAGGCCAGCTCGCCCGGCGTGTTTTCCAGCGCGATGGTCACGCCCCGCTGCTTGGCGAACATCACCAGATGTTCCAGCGAGCTGAACGCCGCATCCGTCCGCCGCGGGTCCAGCGCCTCCCGCGACGCGCCGATGTGCTGCACCAGGAAGCGGAAGGGGATGGACTCCGCGACTTCCAGTGCGCGTTTCACTTCAGCCACCGCGTCCAGCCGCCGCACGCGCTCCGGGTCGGAGATGGACATCGGCACTCCACTCTCGCGGGCGGGCCCGAGGTCGCGGCTGGTCGGGGAATGGAGTGAGTGCAGCTTCAGCGCGTGGCCGCGGAACCACTCGGCCAGTTCCCGCACCGCCTCGGGCGCGCGGTAGTCGAAATGCCTGCGGGCGCAGAAAATCTCCACCGCGCCGAACCCGCCGCCGTGGATTTCGGCCAGCGTCGTTGTGCCCAGCTTGTGCGGCTTGAACAGGTAGGTGGATAGCACCCGCTGCATCGCCGTTCGGAGCGTAAACACCGCCTCAGTATCCCAGGGCCTTGCCGCTGCGCCGCGGGTCGGCAGCGCCCAGCCGCTCGCCAGTTTTCGGGTCGATCCCGATCGCCTCCACCTGGCCGATCCACGACATCACCGGGTTCAGGCCGGTAATCTTGTGCCCACGACGCTCCAGGTCCGCAACCAGCGCCAGAGGTAATGTCGTCTCCACTCGGACCTGGTCCGGCATCCACTGGTGGTGGATGCGGGGCGCGTTGATGGCCGCCTGGGCGTCGGCGCCGAATCGCATCCAGTGCAGGATGCTGAGCAGCGTGGCGGAGATGATGCGCGGCCCGCCCGGCGAGCCGGTCACAAAACTCAACCGGCCGTCGCGCAGCAGGATGGTCGGCGTCATCGAGCTCAGCGCCCGCTTGCCCGGCGCGATGGCGTTGGCGTCCGACTGCACCAACCCGAAGATGCGGTTGGGCACTCCGGGCTGCGTGGTGAAGTCGTCCATCGTATCGTTCAGCAGGAACCCCGCCGGGATGGTCACGCCGGAGCCGTAGCTTTCGTTCAGCGTGTACGTGTTGGCCGCCGCGTTGCCTGCGCCGTCCACCACCGAGTAGTGCGTGGTGTGCCCGGTCCGCGCCGCTTCGCGCTCCGTCCAGTCCGTGGGGTCGGGAAGGATGCCTGCGTTCCAGCCCCCGGTGCGGGCCGGCGACCCGTCAAACGGCAGCGGGTCTCCCGCGCGGATTTCCTGGCTGTTCGACGCGCGCTCCGGGTCAATGGTGGCCCGCAGCCGCTCGGCGTAGCGCGGGTCGATCAGCCCGCGCACCGGCACATGCGAAAAATCCGCATCCGCCAGGTACGCAGCGCGGTCCGCGAACACCCGCCGCATCGTCTCCGCCACCCAATGCACCGTCTGCGGGTCCTGCCAATCCTTCAGCTCGACCGGTGCCAGGATGTTCAGTGCCTCGATGATCGCCACCCCGCCGGAGCTGGGCGGCGGCGCGGAAATCACTTCCCACTCCGCGCCGTTGACTTCGTATTTCGCGCGCACCGGCTCGCGCAGCTTGGCTTGATACCCAGCCAGGTCCTCCATCGTGACCAGCCCGCCCATCCGCGCCAGCTCCTGAGCCAGTTCGCGGGCTGTCGCGCCGGTGTAGAACTCCGCAGCGCCGCCCCGCGCAATGCGCTTCAGCGTGGCTGCCAGCTCCGGCTGCTTGAAGATATCTCCCGGCTCGTACAGCGCGCCGTCTTTCAGGAAAATTCGCCGGCTCGCGGAAAAACGTTGCAGCAGCCGCCGCGACCCGCGCAGTGACGCGGCCAGCTTTTCGCTGACGGGGAACCCCTCGTCGGCCAAGCGGATGGCCGGCCCCATCACTTCGGCCAGTTTTCTTGTGCCGTAGGTGCGCAGGGCCAGGTCCATCCCGGCCACCGTCGAGGGAATGGCCACGCAGCGGTACCCTTTGGTCGCAGCTTCGCCATCCAGCATTCCGTCGGGACCGATGTACATATCCCGCGTGGCCCGTGCAGGCGCCGTTTCGCGGTAGTCCACGAACCCCGCGCGCCCGTCGGCCATCCGCACCAGCATGAATCCGCCGCCGCCCAAGTTGCCGGCGGCTGGCTCGACCACGGCCAGTGCGAACCCCACTGCCACAGCAGCATCCACGGCATTTCCGCCGCGTTTCAGGATTTCGATTCCCGCCTGCGAGGCCAGCTCTTCGTCGGACACGACCATCGCCGTCCACGCGCGCACCGCGGGTTTCGCCCAATTGGGTTTTTCGGCGTCTCCAGCGGACGGGTCCCGCCCGGGAAAGGTCTGCGCGCCAAGTGTTGAGGGCAAACTCGCCCCCCCAACAACCACAAGAACCAGAGACACGGCGACGTGGTGAAATCTCGCACGCATGGAAAAAATCAATCTAAGCGAATCCCCGATGGCCGTCAAGCTGACGCGAGCTCCGGCGTTCTCCAGGGTTCTGAATGAGGACGATAAGCCGTGGGGACTCGCTCATTTTCTCAGCAGGCATCCTTCGCGAGATCCGTGTCCCGGTGTCCTCCGTGTGGAGTGGAGCCCACAGATCAGGGAGTCATGGATGGCAGAGAGAGGTACACCAGCAGACCGCTGCGCCGCCAATGGGTCAACAAAATGGCCGGGGGCTGCGCTCCGAGGGCGCGTCCGGGCCGCCCGCGGAAAAATAGATGCAGTCCGGGTGATGGAACACCAGCGCACTGACGCTGGCCTCGGGGTCCATCATCATCCCTTCGGTCAGTTGCACGCCGATTTCTTCCGGCCGCAGGAGTTTCCAGATGCCGGCCTGATCGTCCAGGTTGGGGCACGCCGGATAGCCGAAGCTGTACCGCTTCCCGCGGTACCGTGCGGTGAATCGCTCCTGCATGGTCATCTCCGCCGCGTCGGCGAATCCCCAGTCTTCGCGGATGCGGCGGTGCAACCATTCGGCGCAAGCCTCGGCCGTTTCCAGTGCCAGCGCCTGTAGTCCATGCGACTTCAGGTAGTAGCCCGCGTTCTTGGCCTCTTCGGCGCGCTGGCGGACTCCCGCGCCCGCGGTGACCACGAACAGCGCGATGTGGTCGCGCCGCCCCCCCGCCGCCGGCAACACGTAGTCGCTCAGGCACAGCCCCTCCACGGCCGCCTGCCGCGGAAACTGGAACGTATGCAACGGCGCCTCCGCCCCTGCCGCGAACAGATGCACGGCGTTGCCGGCGCGTTCCGCTTCGAAGTACTGCCACGTCGCGCGCACCTTCATCCATCCGCCGGCATCCTGCTGGACTTCCTGCATCGCTTCGCGCAGCTCGAGGGCCCGCGGGTCGCGCTCGGCCAGGGCTTTTTCGAAATTTCCGCGGAACCCCAGGTGCCGCCCGTAGAGCATATAGGGATTGACGTAGCTCCAGACTTCCGCCAGGTCCGGCACCAGCCGCACCTTGCGCTCCACATACGGCATCGCGGGGAGCGGCACGTCCGCGCGGACCTTTTTGGACCGCGCTTCGCCGGCCGCCGCCGCAACCGTCGCCGTCGCCGCGTCTGCGCCCGTGCCGTCGCGATGCGTGTGCTCCCGCAGTGTGGCCTCGCGCTGCGCGGCGTCGTTCAGCCGGTTCAGCAGGCCCAGCCCGGTCATCGCGTCTTTCGCGTAACACACCGCTGTGCCGTAACTGGGTGCGATTTTCTGCCGCGTGAATTTTTCCGACAGCGCCGCGCCTCCCACCAGCATCGGCACGCCGACGCCCGCCTCGCGCAAATCAGCCGCCGTGATGACCATCTGCTGCGCGCTTTTCACCAGAAGGCCGGAGAGCCCGATGGCGTCGGGCTGATGCTGGCGGAAGGCGCGGATCAAATCCTCCGGCGGCACTTTGATCCCCAGGTTGATCACCTGGTACCCGTTGTTTTTGAAAATGATTTCCACCAGGTTTTTCCCGATGTCGTGCACATCGCCCTTCACCGTGGCCAGGATCACCTTCCCGCGCCGCGCCGCTTCGGCGTGCTCCATGAACTGTTCCAGGTGGCTGACCGCTGCCTTCATCGCTTCCGCGGATTGCAGCACCTCGGCCACGATCAGCTCGTTGTCGTTGAACCGCCGCCCCACTTCTGCCATCCCGTCCATCAGCGGGCCGTTGATGATGTCCAGCGGGGCCGCGCCCTCTCTGCGCTTGCGCTCCAGGTCTTCCACCAGGCCGTCGCGCGTGCCTTCCAGGATGTAATGGAACAGGCGCTGGTCCAGCGTGAATTCGCTCGCTACGCTCTTCAGCTCCTTCTTGCGCCCGCGGAAGTGCGCGGCCAGCGCGGCGATGTGGAACTGGTTGATGGCCGCGCGCTGTTCCCTGGTCTGCTGACGCCATTCGCCCGGCGCGGCGGCGAACCGCGCGGCGTACGGGTGCTCGGGAGGGGCGTGCGTTGGCACGTGATTAAAAAGCAGGTCTTCCGCCAGCTTGCGCTCGTGGTCCGGGAGGGACGCGAACCGTTCCAGTCGTTCGGCGTTCACGATGGCCAGGTCCAGCCCGGCCTTGGTGCAGTAATACAGGAAGACCGAATTCACCACTTCGCGCGCCCCCGGCGGCAATCCAAACGAAACGTTGGAGATTCCCAGCACCGTGCGCACGTGCGGGATTTTCTGCTTGATCAGCCGCACGCCTTCGATGGTCTCCACCGCCCCGCCGATGTAATTCTCGTCCCCGGTCGCGCACGGAAACACCAGCGCGTCGAAGATGATGTTCTCCGGCTCGATGCCGTACTTCTCCGTCAGCAGATGGAGCGAGCGCTCCGCGATGGCCAGCTTGCGCTCCCGCGTGAACGCCTGGGCCTGCGCGGGGTCTTCATCAATGCATCCCACGACGACGGCCGCTCCGTAGGTCCGCGCCAGCGGGCAGATGCGCTCGAATTTCTCCTCGCCATCCTCCAGGTTGATCGAGTTGATGATGCTCTTGCCCTGGCAGTACGTCAGCGACAGCTCGACCGCCTGCGCGTCGGTCGTGTCGATCATCAACGGCGCTTTGATTTTGCGGATCAGCTTCTCGTAGAACGCGGGGATGTCCTTGATTTCGTCGCGCTCCGTACTTTGCAGGCACACGTCAACGATTTGCGCGCCGCTCTTCACCTGCCGCCTCGCGATTTCCGTAGCTTCTTCCCACTGTTCGGCGGCGACCAGTTGTTTGAACAGGCGCGAGCCCACCACGTTGGTGCGCTCGCCCACCAGCAACGGCCGCGTGCTCTCCTCGGCCTCCGCAATTTCGATGCCCGAATAGACGGCGCGGCGCGAGCGAGCAGGCGGTCGCCGCGGCGCTTTGCCCTCGACCATCTGTGCGATGGCGCGGATGTGTTTCTCCGTGGTGCCGCAGCACCCGCCCACGATATTCAGCCAGCCGTGCGCGGCGAACTTTTCCAGTTGCGCGGCCAGCGACTCCGGCGTCTCCAGGTACTTGCCCTCTTCGTTGGGCAGGCCCGCGTTCGGATAGCAGGAGACGTGCCGTGGCGTGACCGTGCTCAGCGTGCGCAGCCGGTCCGTCATAAATTCCGGGCCCGTGGCGCAGTTCAGGCCCAGCGTGAGCACGTCCAGGTGGTCGAGCGACGCCCACAGGGCCTCAATGTTTTGCCCGGCGAGCATCGTGCCCATGGACTCGATGGTGGCGGAAATCATCAGCGGGATGCGCGCGCCGCGCTCGCGGCCCAGCCGCTGGATGGCCAGCACGGCGGCCTTGATGTTGCGCGTGTCCTGCGCGGTTTCAACCAGCAGGATGTCCGCGCCGCCGTCCAGCAGCCCGCGCGACTGCTCAAAGTAGGAGTCCTGCAGCCCGAGGAAGGTGACGCCGCCGGTCACCGTAACTGATTTCGTCGTCGGCCCCATCGAGCCGGCCACAAAGCGCGGCTTTGACGGCGTGGACCGTTCGTCCGCCGCCTGCCGCGCCAGCGCCGCGGCGGTTTTGCTAATTTCATACGCGCGGTCCGACAGGCCGTATTCGCCAAGCACCAGCGGCATACTGCCGAACGTGTTGGTCTCGATGATATCCGCCCCGGCGTCGAGGTACGCGCGGTGAATGTCCAGGAGAACGTCGGGGCGGCTCAGCGCCAGATGCTCGTTGCAGCCTTCGAGCGCCGGCCCTCCGAAATCCGCGGCCGTGAGGTTGCGCGCCTGGAGCATCGTGCCCATCGCGCCATCCAGCACCAGGATGCGCTGCGCGAGCAGCTCGCGGAGTTGCGCGCCGGTTTGTGCCAGGTCTCTCATCAGACGCCGAACCTCACAGCGTACTGCGTGCGCCGCGCCGGAGACAACAAATTTCAGCGGCGGTGCGGCGAATCTACCTCGCGGGCGAACTGAAAACTCAGAACAGCAAGGCAGACGGGTGGCGTGCTTCTGGTCAGGAACGCATTTGGGCGAACTGTTGTGGTGAAGGCATCTCCAACTACTGGATCAGGATGAATTCAGCTCGCTCAGAAGTGTAGCACGCCGTGGTCGGCGCGGGCCGCAAGCGCGGCTTCAGGCCACGTCTTCGCCGCGCAGCGGCTGGGTGTCGTCCATACGTAGGAATTCCACCTCCGCCGGCCCGGGGATGAGTCCCGCAGAAGTGCCCCGTGCGAGCAGTTCCCGCACGGCGCGACGCCCGGGCTCGCCATAGTCCAGCGTCCAGCGGTTGACGTACATCCCCACGAATTTGTCGGCCGTGTCGGTGTCCATGTCCCGGGCAAACTGCATGGCGTAATTCAGGGCCGCATCGCGGTGTTCCAGCGCATAGGACACGCTCTGGCGGATGGCCCGCGCCACCTGGCGGCCCACCTCGGGCCCCAGCGCGCGCCGAATGGCGTTGCCGCCCAGTGGCAACGGCAGGCCAGTCTGCTCCTGCCACCACACGCCGAGGTCCACCACGCGGTGCAACCCCATCTGCGCGTACAGGAGCTGGCCTTCGTGGATGAGCAGGCCGGCGTCCACGATCCCGCTCTGCACCGCATCCAGGATTTTGTCGAAGGCCATCGGCACCGCCTCGAAATCGCGCTGGCACAGCCGCAAGGCCAGGTACGCGGTGGTCAGCAAACCGGGAACGGCCACGCGCCGCCCTGCCAATTCCTCGCGCTTCAGCGGCCGTCCGGCGACCACAACGGGGCCGTAGCCTTCGCCGAAACTCGCGCCGCAATCGAGCAACACATATCTTTCGTGCAGGAATGCGTAGGCGTGGAAGCTGACCGCGGTGACGTCGTAGATCTCCTGCTTGGCCGCCTGGTTCAACGTCTCAATGTCTGCCAGCACGTGCGAGAACTTCAGGCCCGGCGTGCGCACCTTGCGCGTGGCCAGGCCGTAGAACATGAAGGCGTCGTCGGAATCCGGCGAATGCGCCAGCTTGATTTCCATCACCTGCCGGGTTGTGGCTGCTTTTCCTGCCATAGAGATTCATATGCCCCAGCCCACGCCTCCCGAGGAAGGCGCGCCGCAAGTCAAGCTTCCGCAACCGAAGGGATGGCTGGGACGAGTCGGCGTGAACAATTCCCGAAGCGTGCAGCATAACACAACGCAGCGGAGGATTCCAAATCAGGCCGGATTCCGGTAGTGTCTCAGTTTGACTCTGACAGTAGCTTGCGCGGTTAGCCGAACGTGGCATACTTCGGATATGGCAAAGCGGCCACGCGATCCAAACCAACTCGCCAAGTTAATCGTGGACATTGCTACTGGCAACGCCGAAGACTCCGCTAGCGAGAACAAGCGCAAGCCACCAGTCCGCAAAGGCCGTATAGGCGGTCTGAGAGGTGGCAGAGCTAGGGCAGCCGCACTTACTCCTTCCCGGCGGTCTGCAATCGCTAGAAAGGCAGCAAAGGCTCGGTGGAAGCGTCACTAGTTTTCCCCTTTTGGGTCTCGCTTTCTGCCTTTCTGATTTCGACAAGGGATACGGGTGGAACTTTGAACGTTGTTAACACAGCGGTTAGAGCATCCTCTATCGGTTGCACAATTCCTTGAACCTCATCTCTAGTTATGCATTGGGTAGCCCATTCGGAACACATCGTATGCCAAAGTGCGTCCGTTGAAATAACTAGCTTGTTGGCCGCATAAGTTATCCATTCATGGTGTTCTGGCAAGGACATTGCCTGGATACAGGCATCCGCGACTTCTGAGAATTGCCGCTTAATTCGGGCGCTCACGTTTAGCCAATTCTTCGCACGAAGCGCCTCGAAGACCACCCGCTCAGGCGGGTCTTCTCCAGGAAGATTCAAGCATCCAGGACTTGGCTCTTGATCCCCGTCAAGAAAAACAAAGGACGGACGGGGAAACCTGTTTTGGTACGCCATAATCCCAAGATGTTGGCCTACCGAAGCGGCACCATACTGAATTGGTAGGCATCTCAGCGCAGAATCTGGATTACTTGCGTGTGCCGTGATGATCTCCACAAGCATCCGCTCCGCCCTTTCATCTTCCACATACAAGTCGCACTCCCGTTGTGCAATATCATCCATTTTGGTCATTGCAAATTCCGGACTGACTCCATAAACGATTTTCCGTGAGTCTCCGCTCATCATGATATGTGCACGCGCATCACTCGGCAGTTCGGAAAGGACGATGGGAGAGTGGGTGCTCAGAACAATCTGTAATTCGAGAACCCGCGCCAGTTCTGCTAGGTCGCGTATTAGCCTTCGTTGAAGCCTCGGATGGAGTGAGCTTTCGACTTCATCTATCAACACGATGCTGTATTGCGGTATTTCAAGCTGAAGCAATTCCGCAAGAATCGTTTCTCCGGCCCCTGTGTGGAAACCGGAGTAACTGTTCGTCCCATGCCCAAGCACAGGAACAGGACGATACTCGTCCGCGCTAGTGTAGGACATCCTTCCAACTTTATATTCCCGACCCATAATCTGATTGAACCTGACAAGGCTTTTTTTGTCGAAATCAACCGACTGCTTCTCGACTAACTGCGGCTTGGCTAGGCGTGCACATCCGACGCGTGACGCAAAAGGTTGGATGCGGCTCAAATCCACGAAAACGACCTGCCTTTCTGGACGCTTTTTGTAACCTCTCCACTTCTTCCCAGGTTTACGCAGGGTATCTTCCATTGGCGGTTTTCCACCCTGCCTTACAGAATATCGAATCGTCGCATTCTCTTTGATTTGGTCCCAAAGTGTTTGGGGGAAAAAGTCTGACGGGAAAGCTGCTTTCTTAGGCTGACGCTTTCGCTTTGGATGTTGCTTCGGTGCCTTAGACTTGTAAACAGAGGCGATGCTCTGGAGCACAGTGCTCTTGCCACATCCATTTTCACCGACGACTGCCATAATCGGATACCGCAACTCAAACCTCTCATTCTGCCAGCCGCGCAGCCCATTTATCTCGATCCACTCCAAGCGTTTCGGCCAACCAGTACCCGAACTCCACCGGGCTGTCAGCCTTCTCATTTCTCTGCTTTCTGGCATCATCGCCTCCTTTGACCTTCCGTGGTCGCTGAACTGCGTCCGGCCACGTCATTCGGGACGCGCAAACAACAAGACTATATCATAAAATAGAATCTATAGTAGAATTGGCGCGTCCCAAAACGTACATAAGGCCGTTAAACTGAATTATATGCTTGACAAAGGAAAGTACCTTCACTATACTTCAATACATGAACCGCCTTCCAATTCAGACCCGTGGAAGAATTGTCGGAATGCTTGCCGAAGGAAGCAGTCTGCGGGCGGCTAGCCGTCTGTGCGACGTTTCCATAAACACGGTTACGAAGCTGTTGGTGGACGTGGGGCAGGCTGTGACCGAGTATCAAGACAAGACTTTGCGCGGTCTGAATTGCCGCAGGATTCAGTGCGACGAAATTTGGGCCTTTTGCTACTCCAAGCAGAAGAACGTGCCCGCCGACAAGCAGGGGCAATTTGGGTATGGGGATGTGTGGACCTGGACGGCCCTGTGCGCGGATAGCAAGCTTGTGCCTAGCTGGTGTGTTGGGACTCGTGGCGCGGGAACTGCCTATGAGTTTATTCACGATCTCTCGGAACGCCTTGCAAACCGCGTACAGCTAACGACTGACGGCCATAGGGTGTATCTGGATGCGGTTGAGAGTGCATTTGGTTCGGAGATTGACTATGCCATGCTTGTGAAGCTCTACGGCGAAGACCCGAAGGCCGACACCAAATACAGCCCTTCTGAGTGCATCGGCTGCCGCTCTGTCGTTATCTCCGGCAAACCGAAGGCGCAGCACATCTCTACTAGCTACGTCGAAAGGCAAAACCTTACCATGCGGATGGGGATGCGCCGATTCACCCGCCTAACCAATGCGTTCTCCAAGAAGGTCGAAAACCACATTGCTGCCGTAGCGATTCACTTCATGCACTATAATTTTGGCCGGATTCACAAGACCCTGCGCGTTACCCCTGCGATGGAAGTAGGGATTAGCGACCACGTTTGGACGTTTGAAGAGATGGCGCGGCTCGGAGAGTGAACGTCAAACTGAGACACTACCCGGATTCCGGTAGTGACTCCGTTTGTTCGTGGGACAAACACTCCTGCCTGTCCAATCGGACATGCGGCAAGCTCTTCCCGCAAGTGGTCCCAGGCGCAAGACCGCCCTCACAGCGGCCTCACAACG
>Ga0247727_10006065_pt1 | contig 23978 bp, 26 predicted proteins | sample WisWelCaveWW1625_FD_202498 | JGI IMG/M metagenome (GOLD analysis project Ga0247727, IMG submission 202498) | Biofilm microbial communities from Wishing Well Cave, Virginia, United States - WW16-25 | ecosystem: Environmental > Aquatic > Deep subsurface > Groundwater > Cave microbial mat | place... | reverse complement strand
CACACCGCGAAGTCCATGCCGTCGTCGTGCAGTTCGAGCAGCACGTTGCCGACGGCGTGCGCCAGGTCGAAGCCGGCGAAGGCGCCGGCGGCGTGGGCGGCGCGCGTCAGCCGCGCCATGTCGAAGAGCTGGCCGGTGTAGTACTGCACGCCCGGGAACAGCAGCAGCGCGACCTTGTCGCCCTCGCGCGCCAGGTAAGCCTCGACGTCCTCGTGGCGCAGGCAGTCCTCGCCCGGGCGCGGGTCGAGCTCGACCAGCGCCTCGGCCGGGTCGATGCCGCGCAGCTGGAGCTGCGACTCGACCGCGTAGCGGTCGCTGGGGAACGCGCCGCGCTCGACCACCACCCGGTAGCGGGTCGGGGTCGGCCGGTAGAAGCTGACCATCATCAGGTGCAGGTTGACGGTGAGCGTGTTCATGTTCACCACCTCGCGCGGCTGGGCGCCGACCAGCTGGGCGGTGAGGTTGGTGAGGAACTCGTGGTAGGGGAGCCAGGGTCGGGTGCCGTCGAGGTGGCCCTGCACGCCGTAGGCTTGCCAGGCGTCGAGCACCTCGTTGACCAGCTTGCGGGCTCGGGTCGGTTGCAAGCCGAGCGAGTTGCCGCACAGGTAGACGCACATGCCGGCGCCGTGGGTCGGGATCGCGAAGCGGTCCTGGAACTGCTTGAGCTCGTCGGCGGCGTCGAGCGCGATGGTGTGGTCGCGCGAGGCGATGTCGCTCATGCGACCTCCTCGAGCGCGATCAGCAGCGGGCGGCTCGGCGCGGCGTCGCTGGCGAACGGCGCGAGCTGCAGGTCGAGCAGGTAGGGGCCGTCGGCGACCTCGTCAGGCACGAACACGAGCTCGGTGATCGTCGCCCCGGGACGCGTGGCGTCGGCGGCGCGCCGGCTGCCGTCGGGCAGGCCGAAGAACGCCCGGTGCGCCGCCAGGCGGCCGCCATCGACCATCCGGTCCAACGAGGGCAGATCGACCACGACGTGTTCGCAACCTAGGGTGACGAGCATCTGGGCCGCCGCGCGGCTCAGGTAGGCCGGCGGCAGGGCTCCATCGTAGCGCGCCGCGAGCTTGGCCGGGCCGTTGGGCAGCGTGCGCAGCACCAGCGCCCGGTGCAGCGCCGACCCTGGCCCGGCGCCCAACGCAGCGCCCAGCGCGTGGGCCGACACCAGGAGGTCGCCAGGGGCGACGATCGCGGGATCGGCCTCGGGATGGTTCGCCGCCGGCTCCGGGAGGATGCTCACCAGCGTCGCTGGCAGCAGCGGCTCGCGCAGCACGTCGGGCACCGAGAGCGGCTCGTCGACCAGGTGGCCGAGGCATTCGGTGTGGGTGCCGTGGCAATGGGGCACCAGACGCAGCTCGGCGACGTTGCAGGAGCCGCCGCGGCGGGTGGCGCCGACGAAGCCCAGGCCGGAGATCGCGGCACCCGACGGCGGCGGCACGCCGAAGGCGCTGAGCTTAGGGTCGGCGAAGTCGATCGCGATCGCGATGCTGACCGCGGCACCGGGCCGGGCGCGGTAGCGGCGCCCATCGAGCATGAGCTCGAGCAGCGTCACGCGAAGCGGCTCCGCGCCAGTCCCAGCCACTCGAGCGCCGCGCCGGCGTAGAGCAGCTCGCGGGTCACGGCGTCGAAGCCGGCGGTCTCGATGCCTTCGCCCGGCACCGCCTCGCCGAGCGGGAACGGGTAGTCGGTGCCGAGCGCGACCCGCGCCGCGCCGCACAGCGCCACCGTGTGGCGCAGCATCGCCGGGTCGTGGGTCAGCGAGTCGACCCAGAAGCGGCCCAGGTACTCGCGCGGGTGCCGCCGGTTGGTGACAGCGACCAGGTCGGGCCGCGCTTCGAAGCCGTGGGCGAGGCGGCCGAAGGTGCCGGGGAACGAGCCGCCGCCGTGGGCGAACGCGACCCGCAGCTTGGGCAGGCGCTCGAACACGCCGCCGAAGATCAGCGAGGCGATCGCGATCGTGGTCTCGGTCGGCATCCCGATCAGCCACGGCAGCCAGTAGTGGGTGAGCCGCTCGCCGCCGAGCATGTCCCAGGGATGGATGAACAGGCAGGCGCCGAGGTCGTCGGCGGCCTCGAAGAACGGGAACAGGCGCGGGTCGTCGAGGTTGCAGCCCTCGACGTGGCTGCCGATCTGGACGCCGGCCAGGCCGAGCTCGCGCACGCAGCGCTCGAGCTCGGCGACTGCGCGCTCGGTGTCCTGCAGCGGCACGGTGCCGAGGCCGACGAAGCGCCGCGGGTCGCCGGCCACCACGCCGGCGAGGTGGTCGTTGAGCAGCTTGGAGAGGTCGAGGGCGTCGGCCGGCTGCGCCCAGTACGAGAACATCACCGGCACCGTCGACAACACCTGGACCTGGACGCCATGCGCCGCGTGCTCGGCGATCCGGGTCGCGGGGTCCCAGCAGTTCGAGCGCACGTCGCGGAACTGGCGGCCGTCCTTGAGCATCCGCGCGCAGCCCGGGCCGGTGTGCTCGAGTTGGACCCAACCGCCGTAGCCGTAGCGCCGGGCCAGGTCCGGCCACTCGCGCGGCAGGATGTGGGTGTGGACGTCGATCTTCAGCATCGGCGGTGCGTTCGACGTGGCCCCGGCGGTTGCATGACCGCGCCGCAGCGTTGGCAGCTGCGCTTGGCTAGGTCGGCGAAGAAGCGCGCGAACACCGGCGGGAACTGGGTCTCGATGTTGGTGAGCACGAAGCGCTCGTCGTGCAGCAGGTGGTTGCAGCTCTCGCAGTACCACTGCAAGCCGTCCTGCTCGCCGGGCATGCGCTTGCGCTCGATCACCAGCCCGACGCCGTCGGCCATCCGCTGCGGCGAGTGCGGCACCAGCGAGGGCAGCAGGTAGACCTCGCCGGCCCGGATCGGGATGTCGACGCAGCGCCCGTCCTGCTGGGTCTTGAGCACCATCTCGCCCTCGAGCTGGTAGAAGAACTCCGGGCCAGGGTCGACGTGGTAGTCCTTGCGCGAGTTCGGGCCGCCCACGACCATCACGATGAAGTCGCCGTCGTACAGACACTTGTTGCCGACCGGCGGCTTGAGCAGGCGGCGGTTGGCCTCGATCCAACGCGCGAAGTCGAACGGCAGGGGCAGGGTCATCGGCGCGGCTCCGGCGGATCCCGGTCGATGGTCGCGATGCACTTGAGCTCGATCGCGATCGAGGTCGGCAGGCGGTTGACCTCGACCGTGGTGCGGCAGGGCGGGCTGGGATGGTCGGCGAAGGCCTCGGCCCACAGCCGGTTGTAGGTCGCGAAGTCGCCGCGCATGTCGGTCAGGTAGACCGTCACGTCGACCAGTTGCTCCCATGACGAGCCGGCGTCCTCGAGGATCGCTCGCACGTTGTCGAACACCGAGCGGCACTGGGCGGCGATGTCCTTCGCGACCACCGCGCCGGCGGCGTCGAGCGTGACGCCCGGGATGTCCTTGGTCCCGGGCCGGCGCGGTCCGACCCCGGACAGGAACAGCAGGCCGCCGACCCGACGCGCGTGCGGGTAGAGCCCGACCGGCTCGGGGGCGCGGCTCGAGCGGGTCGCGTCGCTCATCGGCGCTGGCCCGCGATCAGGTTGGCGACCAGCGGCGAGAGCAGCAGGTCGAGCACGCCGAGGCCGAGCACCGCGTAGCCGATCCAATCGGGGTCGATCAGCGCCACCAGCGCGGCGCCCAGCACCACCACCGCGCCGGAGGCGAGGCGCAGGCGCATGGTCAGCTGGGCGGTGCTCTCGCCTTCGGTCATCGCCGGCTCCGGTCTCAGTACTTGATGGTGACGCACTTGGCGTCGGTGAAGAAGCGCAGCGCCTCGAAGCCGCCCTCGCGGCCTACGCCCGAGTCCTTGACGCCGCCGAACGGCACGCGCAGGTCGCGGTGCAGCCAGCAGTTGAGCCACACCAACCCGGCCTCGAGCCGCGCCGCGACCCGGTGGGCGCGGGCGAGGTCGCGGGTCCAGACCGAGGCGGCGAGCCCGTAGCGCGTGCCGTTGGCGGCGACGAGCGCGGCCTCCTCGCCGTCGAACGGCGCGATGCTCACCACCGGCCCGAAGATCTCCTCCTGGTCGGTGCGGCAGCCGGGAGGCAGGTCGGTGATCACGGTCGGCGCCACGAACCAGCCGCTGCGGCAGCGCCCCTCGACCAGCACCCGCTCGCCGCCGAGCGCGACGGTGCCGCCCTCGGCGCGGGCGGTGGCGATGCCGCCCAGCACCTTCTCGAGGTGCGCGGCCGAGGCCAGCGCGCCGAGCTCGGTGGCATCGTCCGTCGGGTCGCCGACCTTGAGCGCCTCGGCGCGCTCCAGGAAGCGCTCCAGGAACTCGTCGTAGATGGCGCGCTCGACCAGGATCCGCGAACCGCACAGGCAGATCTGCCCGGCGTTGGCGAACGCCGCGCGCAGGCTGCCCGTGACAGCGGCCTCGAGGTCGGCGTCGGCGAACACCAGGGTCGGGTTCTTGCCGCCGAGCTCGAGCGAGACCTTCTTGAAGGTCGGGGCGAGGCGCGCGGCGATGTCGGCGCCGGCGCGGGTGCTGCCGGTGAACGACACCGCCTTGACCTCGGGGTGTTCGACCAGTGCGCGGCCGATGCTGGGGCCTGCGCCGTGCACGACGTTTAGCACGCCGGGCGGCACGCCGGCCTCGGCGGCGAGCTCGGCGAGAAGGTGGGCGGTGTAGGGCGTGACCTCCGAGGGCTTGCCGATCACGCAGTTGCCGGCGGCCAGCGCCGGCGCGATCTTCCAGGTGAACAGGTAGAGCGGCAGGTTCCAGGGCGAGATGCAGCCGACCACGCCCAGCGGCTGGCGCAGCGTGTAGTTGATCGCGTCCGGCATCGCGTGCGATTCGCTGGCGAACTGGGTCGCGGCCTGCGAGAAGAAGCGCAGGTTGGCGACCGCGCGCGGGATGTCGAGGCTGCGGGCCTGTGCGATCGGCTTGCCGCCGTCGCGGCTCTCGGCCTGGGCGAAGCGCTCCAGGTCGCGCTCGATGAGGTCGGCGAGCCGCGCCAGCACCTGCGAGCGATCGGCGGCCGGCGCGCCGGCCCAGGCCGGCAGCGCGGCGTGGGCCGCGTCCACCGCCAGGTCGAGGTCGTCGGAGCCGGAGTCGGGGACCTGCGCGTACTGCTCACCGGTCGCCGGCTCGAACACCGGCAGGTAGCGTTCGGTCTCGGGCGCGCGCAGCTCGCCGCCGATCAGGTTAGCGAGGCGGATCACGCTAGAGCCCCCGGATCCGCCCGCCGTCCACCGCCAGGCTGACGCCCGAGACGTAGCCGGCGGCGGGCGAGCACAGGAACAGGATCGCGTCGGCGATCTCGTGGGGCTCGGCGAAGCGGCCGAGCGGGATCTCGGCCAGGGCCTCGGCTTCGACCGCGGCGCGCGTCGCGCCGGTCCTGGCCATCCGCGACGCGAAGACGTCTTCGAGCCGGCGCGTGCGCGTGAAGCCTGGCAGCACGTTGTTGACCGTGACGTTGTCGGGGCCGAGCTCGTGCGACAGCGTCTTGGCCCAGGACGCGACCGCGCCGCGCGTGGTGTTGGAGACGCCCAGGCCCTTGATCGGTTCCTTCACCGAGGTCGAGATCACGTTGACGATCCGGCCCCAGCGGGCGGCGCGCATCGCCGGCAGCACCGCCTGGACCAGGATCTGGTTGCACAGCAGGTGCCTCGTGAACGTCTCGAGATACTCGTCGGTGCTGGCCGCGGCGGCCGGACCGCCGGCCGGGCCGCCCGAGTTGTTGACCAGGATCGCGACCGGCGGCAGCGTCGGCAGTGCGGTCGCGAGCAGCGCGCGCAGCCCGTCGGGCCGGTCGAAGTCGGCGCTCAAGAAGTCGTGCCGTTGGCCGTGCGCGGTCGGCAGCGTGGCGCGGACCGCTGCCAGGGCGGCGGCATCGCGTGCCACCAGCGTGACGGCGGCGCCGTGCGCGGCGAGCGCCTGGGCCGCGGCCTTGCCGATGCCTTGGCTGGCGCCGCAGACCAGGGCGTGCTTGCCGGTGAGGTCGAGGTCCATCGGGGCTCCGGGACGGGGGGCGGCGCGATTGTCGCACGGCCCCGCGCTGCTCGGTCCGTTCAGTCGCCGTCCGGGGAACGCGCCGCGGCGCAGGGCACGCGGGTCCAGCCGCCTTCGCCGTCTAGGCGCAGCGCGCTCAGCCGCCCGCCCCAGACGCAGCCGGTGTCGAGCGGGAACACCCCGAAGCCGTCGGCCTCGCCGAGCGTCGACCAGTGGCCGAAGATCAGGTTGAGGTTGACGCTGCGGCGGCTGCGGACCGCGAACCAGGGCTGGAGCTCGGTGCCGGCCGAGCGCGGCGCGCCCTTGGCGCGCAGCTCGAGCCGGCCATCGCTGGTGCAGAACCGCATCCGGGTCAAGGCGTTGACCGTGAAGCGCAGCCGCGCCAGGCCGGTCAGGCCCTCGCTCCAGCGGTCCGGCTCGTCGCCGTACATCGCGGCGAGGAACTCGCGGTGGTCCGGGCCCGCCAGCACCTGCTCGACCTCGCGCGCGCAAAGCGTGGCGGTCGCGAGGTCCCACTGCGGCGGCAGGCCGGCGTGGACCATGGTGTAACCGAGCAGCGGATCGTGGTGGAGCAGCGGCCGGCGCCGCAGCCAGTCCAGCAGCTCGCCACGATCGGGTGCGGCGAGCACGGCGTCGAGCGTATCGCCGCGGCGCGGCTTGCGCGCCGCGCCGTAGGCAAGCGCCAGCAGGTGCAGGTCGTGGTTGCCGAGCACGAGCTTGGCGCGCGCCCCGAGGCGCTTCACGAAGCGCAGGCAGTCGAGCGAACTCGGCCCGCGGTTGACGAGGTCGCCGACGAACCACAGGTCGTCGCGCGCCGGGTCGAAGCGCAGCCGGTCGAGCAGCGTGCGCAGCTCGGCGTAGCAGCCCTGCAGGTCGCCGATCGCGTAGGTCGCCATCCGCCGCGCGCGCCGGTCAGCGATCGCCGGCGCGCGCTGCGGCGCGCACCCTAGGCGGCGCCATCAGTGCAGCGACCCGGGGACCGCGAGCCGGAACGGCGCGATTGGCGCCTCGAAGCGCCGGCCGTCGTCGCCCAGCATCTGGTACGAGCCCTGCATGCTGCCGACCGGGGTCTCGAGCACCGTGCCCGAGGTGTAGCGGAAGCCCTGTCCTGGCGCGAGGTGCGGCTGCTCGCCGACCACGCCCTCGCCCCGCACTTCCTGGACCTTGCCGTTGGCGTCGGTGATCACCCAGTGACGGGTCAGCAGCTTGGCCGCGACCGTGCCGCGGTTGCGGATCGTGATGGTGTAGGCGAACACGAAGCGCTCGGCTTGCGGGTCCGATTGGCCGTCGACGTACTGGGTCGCGACCTCGACGCGGATGTCATGTGGATCGGGCATCGGCGCGGATCAGATGCGGACCGCCAGCACGTCGCAGGGCGCGTGGACCAGCACCGACTTCTCGGTCGAGGCGAGCAGCGCGCCCAAGCCGTGGCGGCCACGCGCGCCCAGCACCACCAGGTCGCAGCCGCGTTGCCCGGCGAGGCCGACGATCTCGCCCTTGATGTTGCCGACCACCACCACCCGGTCGTCGGGTCCGACGCCGAGCGCCGCGCCGAGCGCGTCGAGGCGCAGCGTGGCGCCCGCCACCAGGTCGCGCTCGACCTCGATCGGCGGCGGCAGCAGCGCCTCGCCGGCCGGGTCGACCGGCAGGTACTCGACCACGTGCAGCAGCGTCAGGCGGGCGCGGGCCAGGTCGGCGAGCGCGCGCGCCCGCTGCCCGACCCGGGTCGCTTCGTCGCCGAGGTCGACGGCGCACAGGATGTGCGTGTAGCTCATTGGGGCTCTCCGCGCGGTGGTGGGCGGAGTATAGCGCCGCGCTCAGCTCGCGAGCCGCGCGAACTGCTCGGCCGAGAGCGTCTCGGGGCGCGCCTGCGGATCGATGCCGGCGGCGCGCATCGCCGCTTCGTCGACCACGCCCTTGAGCGCGTTGCGCAGCGTCTTGCGCCGCATCGTGAAGGCGCGGCCGACGAGGGCAGCGAAGCGCGCTGGATCGGGCAGCGGGAATGGCGGCGCGGCGTACGGCACCAATCGCACGATCGCCGAGTCGACCTTGGGCGCCGGCTTGAACGCGCCTGGCCCGACCTTGAACAGCTTCTCGACCCGCGCGTAGGCGGCGAGCATCACCGACAGCCGTCCGTAGGCGTCGCTGGCGGGCGCCGCCGCCATCCGGTCCACGACCTCCTTCTGCAGCATGAAGTGCATGTCGCGGATCGCGTGGCGCTGCTCGAAAAGGTGGAACAGCAGTGGTGTGGAGACGTTGTAGGGCAGGTTGCCGACCAAGCGCAGCCGTGGCCCGTCGCCGGCGAGCGCGGCGAAGTCGAACTCGAGCGCGTCGCCCTCGTGGATGACCAGCTCGGCGTCGGGGGCGGCGGCCGCGGCCCGCGCCCGCAGCTCGGGGATCACGTCGCGGTCGAGCTCGACCACCTCGAGGCGCGGCAGCCGCGCCAGCAGCGGCACGGTCAGCGCGCCGAGACCGGGGCCGATCTCGACCAGTCGGTCGGCGGGCCGCGGGTCAATGGCGGCGACGATCCGCGCCAGCACGCCGGGGTCGTGGAGGAAGTGCTGGCCGAAGCGCTTCTTGGCGCGGTGCGGGCCGCCGCGCGTCGCCCCCGGCCGCGTGCGCTTCATCGGCGCGACGCGAGGCCGAGCGCGGTCTCGAGCGCGGCCTCCAGGCTGCCCGGGTCGGCGCGGCCGGTGCCGGCCAGGTCGAGCGCGGTGCCGTGGTCGACCGAGGTGCGCAGGATCGGCAGGCCGAGCGTGACGTTGACCGCATGGCCGAAACCGGCGTGCTTGAGCACCGGCAGGCCCTGATCGTGGTACATCGCCAGCACCGCGTCGCACTCGGCGAGCGCGGCCGGGGTGAACGCGGTGTCGGCCGGGAGCGGGCCGCGCAGCGCCAGGCCGGCGGCGCGTAGCGTGTCGAGCGTCGGGCCGATGACCTCGAGCTCCTCGCGGCCGAGGTGGCCGCCCTCGCCGGCATGGGGGTTGAGCCCGAGCACCGCGATCCGCGGCCGCGGGATGCCGAAGCGCGCCCGCAAGTCGTGGTCGAGCACCGTCAGCACCGCGCTCAGGCGCCGCCGGTCGATGGCATCCGGCACGGCGCGCAGCGCGAGATGGGTGGTGGCGAGCGCGACCCGCAAGTGGCCCGCCATCAGCATCATCACCGGGTCGGCGATCCCGAGCCGGGCCGCGAGGTGCTCGGTGTGGCCGCGGAACGGGATCCCGGCGTCGTTGATCACCGCCTTGTGGACCGGCGCGGTCACCAGCGCGGCGCAGACCCCGCCGCGGCACAGGTCGAGCGCGGCATCGAGCATCGCGACCACCGCCGCGGCGTTGCGCGGCTCGAGCACGCCGGGCTGGGCGCGGGTCGCGAGCGGGACCTCAAGGCCGACCAACTCACCGGGCTCGTGCGGGCGCGGCGCGCGGCTCGCGTCGAGCGGCCGGATCGAGAGCGGCAGGCCGAGCGGCGCGGCGCGCTCGGCGAGCAGCGCCAGGTCGCCGACCGCCACCAGCTCCGCGCTCCAGGAGCGCTGCGCGAGCCGCGCCACCAGCTCCGGCCCGACCCCGGCCGGTTCGCCGAGCGTGATCGCGATGCGCGGCGTCAGCGTGCTCACGACGGGCGGCCGACGGTGCGGGTGCGCGGCATCGCGTCAGGACCCGATGCGGATCTCCAGGTAGGCCTCGTCGCGCAGGCGCTGCAGCCAGAGCTGGCCCTGCTCCTCGACCTTGCGTTGGCGGAGCTGCATCGTGGCGCGATTGCGGCGCGCCAGGTCAGTGACGTCCTGCTCGCGCTTGCCCAGCAGCTGCAGCACGTGCCAACCGTACTGGGTCTCGAACGGCTCGCTGATCTCGTCGGGGGCGAGCATGGTCAGCGTCCGGCCGAACTCGGGGGCGTAGACGGCGGCCTCGTTCCAGTCGAGCACGCCGCCGTCGTTCTTCGAGCCGGGGTCGTCGGAGTGGAGCTTGGCGAGCGCGCCGAAGTCAGCGCCAGCGACGATCTCGGCGCGCAGGTCGGCGGCGATCCGCGCCGCCTGGTGGTTGGTGCGTACCTGGTCGGGGCGGATCAGGACGTGGCGCGCCCGGTATTGGGTGACGACCACCGGCTGGCTGGCACGCTTGGCGAGCAGCTTGATGATGTGGAACCCGCTCTGGCTGCGCAGCGGCTTGCTGACCTCGCCGATCGCCATATTGGCCACCACGTCCGCGAACACGGTCGGTAACTGGCTGCGCTTGCGCCAGCCGAGCGCCCCGCCCTCGAGCGCGTCGGGCGCGTCGGAGTAGGAGGTGGCAACGCTCGCGAAGTCGTTGCCCTTCTCGGCGATGAACTGGTAGGTGGCGCGGGCGCGCTCCTGGTTCTTCTCCACCTCGTCGGGCGTCGCCTGACCGCGCAGCGCGATCAGGATGTGCGCCACTTCGTACTCGGCGTCGTCGGCATCGGCGTCCGCGGTCAGCAGCTGGTCGACCTCGGCGGGAGTGACGATTGCTCGGCGCTCGACCTCCTGGCGCCGGACCCGTTCCAGCAACATCTGCTCGCGCAGGTTCTCGCGGTAGGCGGGATAGGGGATGCCGCGCTCCGCGACCGCCGCGACCAGCTGTTCGAGCGAGAGTTCGTTGCGCCGCGCGACGTCGCGCAGCGTCGAGTCGAGCTCGTCGTCGCTGACCTGGATGCCGGCGCGATCGGCGAGCTGGACCTGGAGCCGGCGCAGCACCATCCGCTCCAGCACCTGGCGCTCGAGCTGCGGCTCGGCGGGCACCGCAGCGCCGCGCTCGGCGATCTGGCGACGCACCGCCTCGATCTCGGACGCGAGCTCGCTGCCCAGGACCACGTCGTCGTTGACGACGGCCACGATGCCGTCGATGCGCACGCCCGGTGGGGCGAAGCTGGTCTGGGCCGCGGCTGGCGCCGCGGCGGCGAGCAGCGCGAGCAGCGCCAGGGAGCGCAGCTCAGAGGTTCTCGGGGATGCCATAGGTCGAAGTGCCTCTCTCGAGGAGCTCCTCGAGCGGCTCGCCGACGCGCGCCAAGCCCTTGAGCTCCAGTTGCAGGAAGATGGTCTGGTCGGTCTCGCCGGTGCGGTTGAAGACGTAGCGGCGGGTGCCGATCCGCAGCGCCCAGCAGCAGCTCTCGTACTCGATGCCGGCCAGGCTTTCCAAGGTCGCCTCGTCGAGCAGCGAGTAGTTCCAGCGCGCGATGCCCCGCCAGCGCGGGGCCAGCGGCCAGACGACCGCCAGGTCGAGCTGCTCGACGCTGCCGCGGCGGAACCGGTAGCTGAAGTCTACCCGTTCCCGGTCGCTGGGGCGCCAGCGCACGGCCAGGTTGCTGCGCGCGGTGTCGAGATGCTCGGGGTCGAAGACCGCCGCCGCCGAGACGCTAAGGTCGGCGGTCATGTCGGACGCGACCTCGGCGATCAGCTCGGAGCGCGCCAGCGTCTCGGGCGCGGCGCCGAGCGTGACCCGGCGGTCGGCGAAGTAGCTGATCTGCCCGAGGCTCGCCTCGAGCACCACCCGGCCGGTGCCGGGCTCGATGAGCCGTGAGGTCAGCGCCGCGGCCAGCTGGTTGGCGTCGGCCTGGCGGTCGGCGCCGATGAAGCGGTTGTCGCGGAACAGCTGGTGGACGTGGACGTCGGGGATCGCGGTGTCGAACAGCGGCACGTCGCTCTGGTCCCGGTACGGGACGTAGAGGTAGAAGAGCCGCGGCTCGAGGGTCTGGAGCATCCCGCCGCCCCACGCCAGGTCGCGCTCGAACAGCAGCCCGGCGTCGAAGCTGGCGAGCGGCAGCGCGCGATCGGTCGCGTCCGGGAACAGCGGGTCGTCGGACAGTGCGTACGAGGTGTGGCGCCAGGCCAGGGCCGGGGTCGCGAACCAGCCGGGACCGCGCAGCGGCAGGCTGACCCGTGGCTTGAGGTCGAGGCGTACGCCCTCGACCAGCAGGTCGTGGGTGAAGCTGGTCAGCTCGACCCCGAGGTCGTAGGCCAGGCCGAGCTGGCCGCGCTCGGTGGCGGCGACCAGCGCCAGCTGCGGCAGCTTGCCGTAGGGCTCGTCGGCGAGCGCCACGGTCGGGTCGGTGATCGCGTAGTCGAGCAGGCGGGCGCGGAACGCGTAGTGGGTCCCCGAGCTCAGCAGGTCGATGCGCCGCGGCAGGTAGGCCTGGGTGGTCGCGACCAGCGACGAGCCGAAGTCCTCGAAGTACTGCGGGTCGGAGACCGCCGCCAGGTCGAGGTCGAGCGTCCAGCTGGCGCCGAACGCGCTGCGGTGGCGGACCCGACCGTAGGCGCGCGGCTCGCCGGTCACGGCGTCGTTCGACAGCACCTCGAGGTCGACCACGCCGCGGTGGCGCTGGCCGAGGTAGCGCAGCTCGTTCTCCAGCATCAGGCCGCGCTTGGTCATCGGCCGGAAGGCGATGGTCGCGTCGCGCTCGGGCGCGATGTTCCAGTACCAGGGCAGGCGCAGCTCGGTGCCGTGGCGCTCGCTGCCCGAGAGCTGCGGCGGCAGGAAGCCGGTCAGGCGCCGGTCGTCGACTGGGAACGACAGCCACGGCGTGTAGAAGAGCGGCACACCCTTGAAGCGCACCAGCACGTCGTCGGCCTCGCCCTTGCCGGTGGCGCGGTCGATGCGCAACTGCTCGGCAGCGAGCGTCCAGGACTCGTCGCCGGGCGGGCAGCCGGTGAAGCGCACCGTCTCAATCACCACGCGGTCGGCGTCGAGGGCCCGCAGTTCGGCGGCGCTGCCGCGGCCTGGCCGGTCCACGAACTCGAACACCGGGGCGAGGAAGCGTCCGGCGTCCGTGCCGAGCTCGAACTCGGCGCGCTCGCCGGACAGCGCGACCCGATCGTCGCGGTAGCGCAGCCCACCCTCGGCGCGCAGCGCGCCGCTGGCGCGCTGGTACTCGATCCGGTCGGCGCGCAGGGTGCGGGCGCCCTGCACCGCGCGCACGTCGCCCTCGAGGATGGTCGGGCTGTCGGTGCTCGACTCGCTGCGCGCCGCGTCGACCGAGAGGCGCGGGTCGGCGGGGTCGCGCGGCGCGGGTAGCGCGGGGTCGGGGAGGGTCGGCGCCGGGCACAGCTCCGCGACCGCGGCCGGCCGCGCGCCGCTCGCGGCGAGCAGCGCGATCAGCAGCCAGGTCGGACGGAGCGGCGTGGAGGGCACGGGCGTCTTCGCGGCAGCGCCCGGGCGGCGCGGGACGACGCGGATTCTACCGGAAACCCCGGTGGCGCCGGGTCCCGGGCCACGGCGTGCTGCGGTACCATCGCGGCCCCGCCCGCCTGCGGACGCCGTGCTGGATCGGACCCGCCGATGGACCAACGCCTGAGCGCGCTGCGCGAGTGGCTCTCCGGAGCGCTCGCCGACGGACCCGACGAGGTCGCGGTGGCGTCGGCCGACGCGAGCTTCCGTCGCTACTTCCGGGTCCGCCATCGCGGCGGCACCGCAATCGCGATGGACGCGCCGCCGGCCCACGAGGACCCGCGGCCCTGGCTGCGGGTCGCGGCCCTGCTCGAAGGCGCCGGCGTCCACGCGCCGCACGTCGCGGCGGTCGATCTCGAGCGCGGCTTCGTGCTGATGTCCGACCTCGGCGACCGCACCTACCAGCAAGCGCTCGACGCGGGCGCCGACCCCGCGCCGCTCTACCGCGACGCGCTCGCGGCACTGGCCCGGATGCAGGGCCGCATCGCGCCGCCCGCCGACCTGCCGCGCTACGACCGCGCCCTGTTGCGCCGCGAGCTCGAGCTGTTCCGCGAGTGGTTCTGCGTCCGCCACCTCGGGCTGGCGCTCGACGCCGCCGAGCACGCGCTGCTCGACGCCGCGTTCGCCTGGCTCGAGGACCAGGCGCTCGCGATGCCGACCTGCTTCGTGCACCGCGACTACCATGCGCGGAACCTGATGGTGGTCGAGAGAGGGGCGGATGGCAGCAATCCCGGCATCCTCGACTTCCAGGACGCGGTGGTCGGCCCGGTCGCCTACGACCTGGTGTCGCTGACCCGCGACGCCTACCTGCGCTGGGAACCGGCGCGCATCACGGCCTGGATCGCCGAGTACCACGCGCTGGCGCGCGCCGCGGCGGTGCCGGTCCCCGCCAGCGTCTCCGAGCTTGCGCTGCAGCACGACCTGATCGGCGTCCAGCGCCACCTCAAGGTCGCCGGCATCTTCGCCCGGCTCTGCCATCGCGATGGCAAGCGCCGCTACCTCGACGACCTGCCGCGCGTGGTCGGCTACCTGCGCGAGGTGGTGCCGAAGCAGGCCGCGCTCGCGCAGCTGGCGCGGTTCCTCGAGGCGCGGGTCGCGCCGCGCCTGGCGGCGGTGGGGCCGTGAGGCCGGGCAGCGCGATGCTGCTGGCGGCAGGCCGCGGCGAGCGGCTGCGGCCGCTGACCGACGCCTGCCCCAAGCCGCTGCTGCCGGTCGGCGGCAAGCCGCTCATCCACTGGCACCTCGAGCGCTTGGCGCACGCCGGCTTCGCGCGGGTGGTGGTCAACACCTCGTGGCTCGCCGAGCGCATCGCCGCCGAGCTCGGCGACGGGTCGCGCTTCGGGCTCGCGGTCGAGCTCTCCCACGAGGGGCCGGTCGCGCTCGAGGCCGGCGGCGGCATCCGCCACGCGCTCGAACGCCTCGACGATCCGTTCCTGGTGGTCAACTCCGACGTGTGGTGCGACGCGGACCTCGCCGCGCTCGGGGTGGACGGCGCCGACCTCGCCCACCTGGTGCTGGTGGACAACCCGCCGCACCATCCGCAGGGCGACTTCGGGCTGGCCGACGGTCGGGTCCGCGACGGCGGCGATCCGCGCCTGACCTTCGCCGGCATCGGCGTCTACCGCCACGCGCTGTTCGCCGTCCGCGCGCCTGGCCGCTTCCCGCTCGCGCCGCTGCTGCGCACGGCGATCGCCGCCGACGCGGTTTCGGGCCAGCACCACGCCGGCCGCTGGCTCGACGTCGGTACCGCGGAGCGGCTGGCGGCGCTCGAGCGCGAGCTCGCGCCGTGAGCCGCGGCCGCGATCAAGGGGCCGTGCTGCGCGCCGCGGTGGCGGCGCACCGCGCCGGGCGCCTGCGCGAGGCGGTGGCTGGCTACCATCAGGTGCTGCGTGCCGCACCTGACCAGGCCGACGCGCTCCACCTGCTCGGCATCGCGCACCACGCGCTGGGCGAGGCGGCGGCGGCGCGCGAGCCGCTGCTGCGCGCCTTGGTGCTGCGCCCCGACGACCCGGTGTTCCGGGCCAGCTACGGCAGCCTGCTGCTGGCGCTCGGCGACCCCGCCGGTGCCGAGCGCGAGCTGCGCGCGGCCTTGCACCGGGCCCCGCGCTCGCCCGAGGCGCAGGGCGCGCTGGGGCTGGCGCTGCGCGCGCTAGGGCGCATGGCCGAGGCCGAGGCGGCGCTGCGCGAAGCGCTCGCCATCGACCCCGGCGCGCTGGCGACCCACGACAACCTGGCGGCGCTGCTGCTCGAGCAGGGCCGCTACGCCGAGGCCGAACCGCTGGCGCGCCAAGTGCTCGCCGCGCAGCGCGACCGGCCCCAGGCCCTCAACCACCTCGCGCTGGCGCTGCTCCACACCGGACGCGCGGCCGAGGCCGAGGCCGAGCTGCGGCGCGCGCTCGCCGCCCATCCCGGATACCTGGCCACGCTCGGCAACCTCGCAGCGACGCTCCGCGCCCTGGGGCGCTGGGACGAGGCCTGGCGCTGCTACGCGGCGCTGCTCGAGCGGCGACCCGACGACCTGGCGGCGCTCAAGCGCGCCACCGCCTTGCTGCTCGAGGTCGGCCGCCACGACGAGGCGCTGGCGCTCGCCACCCGTGCATATCGCGCCGCGCCCGATGACGCGGCGATCGCCCAGTCGCTGATCGCCGCGCGCCGCGCGGTCGGCGATGCCGCCGGCGCCGAGGCCTTGGCGCGCGCGGAGCTGGCGCGCGCGCCCGATGCGCGCGGCCACGCCGCGCTCGGCAGCCTGCTGCGCGACCGTGGCGAGCTCGCGGCAGCGCGCGTCGAGCTCGAGGCCGCGCTCGCAGCGGACCCCGGCTTCGTGCTGGCGCGGACCACGCTCGCCCACAGCCGACGCTGCGCCAGCCGCGACGACCCCAACCTGCGGGCGATGGAGGCGCTGGCGGCGGCCGACGCCACCCACGCCGAGGAGCGCATCGTGCTGGGCTACGCGATCGGCAAGTGCCACGACGACCTGGGCGACGCCGACCGGGCGTTCGCAGCGTGCGCCACCGCCAACGCCGCGCGCCATGCCTCGCGACCGCGCTACGACCGTGCGGCGGACGATGCGCGGCTGGCACGCTGCGCGGCGGCGTTCAGCGCCGAGCGCCTGCGCGCGCTGGCGGCGAGCGGCTCGAGCAGCGTCCAGCCGGTGTTCGTGGTCGGCGTGCCGCGCTCCGGCACCACGCTCGTCGACCAGATCATCGCCGCCCACCCGCTGGCGCGCAGCGCCGGCGAGCTCCAGTCCATGAAGGGCGTGGCCGCTGGGCTCGCCGCACCGGGCTTCCCCGAGGCGCTGTTGGCGGCGCCGGCGGCGGCGCGCGCGGCGCTCGCCGCGCGCTACCTGGCGGACGCCGAGCGCGCTGCGGGTGGCACGGCGCTTCGCATCTGCGACAAGACCCCGCTCAACTTCCGCCTGCTCGGGATGATCGCCGCGCTGTTCCCGCGGGCGCGCATCGTCCACTGCCGGCGCGACCCGCTCGACGCCTGCCTGTCGATGTACCAGCAGGGTTTCCAGGGCGGCAACGAGTTCAGCAATGACCTCGACGACCTGGCGGCGTTCTACGCCAACTACCAGCGCACCATGGCGCTGTGGCGCGAGGTGCTGCCGACGCCGCTCCACGAGCTGCGCTACGAGGAGCTGGTCGCCGCCCCCGAGGACGAGGCCCAGCGCTTGATCGCGGCGCTCGGGCTGGAGTGGGACCCGCGCTGCACGCATCCCGAGCGTGCCGCGACCGTGGTCCGCAGCGCCAGCGCCTGGCAGGTCCGGCAACCGATCAACACCGGCTCGGTCGGTAGGTGGCGGCGCTACGCGCGCCAACTGGAGCCGCTGCGCGCGGCATTGCTGGCACGGGGCGTGGAGGTCGGAGCATGAGGACGCTGGCGTTGATGGTGGCGTTGGGGGCGGGCGCGGCGTCGGCCGAACCGCCGCTGCTGGAGTTCACCGATCCCCACCCGGCGATCGAGGTCCGGCCGCTGTCCGGCTCGCAGACCATCGCGCTGCGCTACGGCGCGCTCGACCCCAAGACCTTCCACGCCCAGCTCGGCGACCTGGTGGTGAGCGCGGCGTTCCATCCCGAACCGGGCACCGCCGAGACCGTCGCCCTGCCGTTCATCGGCGGCCGCAACGAGCTGGTGATCGAGGCCAGCAGCCTGGACGGGCTGCACCACCTGCGGCTCGAGCGCCGCATCAGCTTCGCGCGGATGCCGGGGGACGAGCACGCCAGCGAGCGCCTGCGCTCGGCGCCCGAGCTGCGCCACGAGCTGTGGAAGGAACAGATCCCGATCGCGCCCGCGCCGCCCACCGTGGCCGCGCCCGCGACGGCCGCCGCACCCGCGCCAGCGACGCGCTGAGCGCGGGTCACAGGCTGGTGCCGCGCTCCGCTTCGACCAGCCGCCCCTCGCTGACTTTGTAGCGTCGGGTCAGCCGCTGGCTCGGGCAGCAGGCCGGGTCGTCGGGCCGCGCGCCCAGCAGGTCGACCAGCACCCGGCCCTCGCGGACCTCGATGCCGCGCAGCTCGATGCGGTCGCCGAGCGGCAGGCTGAGCGTGGCCTGCAGCCCGTCGGCGCGGTTCAGCACCGCGACCAGCTCGTGGAACACGCCCGAGCCGCCGCCATCGGCGACCACCACCACCGCCGCGTCGGCGCTGCCGTCGCCGTCGAGGTCGCCGATCGCGGAGAAGCGGTGCAGCTCGGCGCTCGCGACCACGCGCTCGGCGTCGGGCAGTTCGGGGGGCGCCTGGTAGCGGCCGGCGTGGAGCGGGACCGGGTAGCCGTCGAAACCCTCGAGCCGGTACTCGAGCTCGCCGAGCGCGACGACGCTGGGCGCGGCCCGGGGCACGGCGACGGCGGGCGGGGGCGGCGGGGTGGCGGCGTGGTCGCAACCGACCGCGAGCAGGGCGCCGGCCACGAACGCCAGCGCGGCGCGCACGCGGCTAGGCGTCGGCGCCCGCGACGAGCGCGTGCGCCTGCTGGTCGGCATGGTACGAGGAGCGGACCAAGGGCCCGCTCGCCACGTGCTGGAAGCCGAGCTGCTGGCCGATCTTCTCCAGGTGCTTGAACTCGTCCGGGGTCCAGAACCGGATCACCGGATGGTGGTGGCGGGTCGGCTGCAGGTACTGGCCGACGGTCAGCATGTCGACGTCGTGGGCGCGCAGGTCGCGCATCGTCTGCACCACCTCGTCGAGCTCCTCGCCCAGCCCGACCATGATCCCCGACTTGGTGATCACCGTCGGGTGCTGGGCCTTGAACAGCTTGAGCAGCTGCAGCGAGTGCCCGTAGTCGGACCCGGGGCGGACCTGAGCGTAGCGGCGCGGCACGGTCTCGAGGTTGTGGTTGAAGACGTCGGCCGGGGCCGCGCGCAGCAGCGCCAGCGCCACGTCCATCCGGCCGCGGAAGTCCGGCACCAGCACCTCGATGCGGGTCACGGGCGAGGCGGCGCGGATCGCGCGGATGCAATCGACGAAGTGCCCGGCGCCGCCGTCCTTGAGGTCGTCGCGGTCGACCGATGTCACCACCACGTAGCGCAGGCCCATCGCCTCGATGGTGCGGGCGAGGTTGGCGGGCTCCTCGGCGTCGAGCGGGTTGGGCCGGCCGTGCGCGACGTCGCAGAACGTGCAGCGACGGGTGCAGACGTCGCCCATGATCATGAAGGTCGCGGTGCCCTTGCCGAAGCACTCGCCGAGGTTGGGGCATGAGGCTTCCTCGCACACCGTGTGCAGACGGTTGGTGCGCAGGATGCTCTTGAGGCGCCCGACCTCGGGCGAGGTCGGCGCCGGGACCCGGATCCAGGACGGCTTCTTGAGCGGCGTGACCGTCGCTTCGATCTTGACCGGGATGCGCGCCATCTTCTCGGCGGCCGTCAGCTTCTTGCCGGGCTCGAGCGCCATCGTCGTCTCTCGCGGAGCAGGGGCGCGTATCGTAACAGGGGCGCGACGCGGCCTGCGCCGCCGCGGCCCGCCGCGCTCAGCGCTTGGTGGTCGCGAACGGGCCGAAGCCGCGCAGCTCGAGCTCGGCGCCGCCGTCGCTGGCCTCGTCGTGGACCACGCCGGCCGGCAGCGTCAGGTACGAACCGGCCGGCAGCACCAGCGGCTTGCGCCCGTCGGCGAAGCCGACCCGCAGTTCGCCCGAGACCACGGTCGCGGTCAGCGCCTGGTCGTGGGCATGGCGCGGTCCGCGGTAGCCCTTCGGTAGCCGCAGCCGCTGCACGAACGGCCCCGGCCGGTTGACGCTGCCGACCAGCGTCGCGCGCGCTGCGCCGCCCTCCTTGTCGAGCTCCCAGCGCATCGTCGACGGCGTCAGCGCCACGACCTCGCCGATCGGCAGCGGCTCGTCGCAGTCCGTGGCGCCGGCCGGCGGCTGCTTGAGCTCGACGATCAGCTCCTTGGCGGTGGTGGTGCCGAGGTTGGTGACGCTGTGGTCCTCGGCCGGGCGCCACCACGCGGTGCGCGGCGTGCGGTCGTCCTGGTTGGTGACGCCATCGCCGCGCTCGATGCGCAGCCGGTAGGCGGCGAGGCTGTAGACCACGCGGCAGGGGTGGTGATGGCGAGGCTCGCTGGCGCCGGCCGGCGCGAAGTGCTCGAGCACCCGCACCGACTCGTTCTCGAGCACCACCCGGTAGTTCTTGGGCGACTCGCTGAGCGGGTCGGGGGCGGCGCCGCCGAGCGGTGCGGCGAGCAGCAAGGCGGTGACGAGGGGGCGCAGCGACATCTCCATCTCTCCGATCGTGGTCGGGTGACGCTCAGGGGTTGCCGAGCGTGACGCCGAGGTCCTTGAGCAGGCCATCGTGCAGGTCGTAGATCCAGCCGTGGACGTCGAGCTGCTGGCCGCGCGTCCAGGCGGCCTGCACGGTCGGCAGCGCCGCGACGTTGCGCACCTGGGCCAGCACGTTGAGCTCGCAGAGCCGGTACCAGCGCGCGCGCTCATCGACGATCGCCGTGAGCTCGGCGTGGTGCCCGTCGCGCACCTTGCGCACGTGCGCGATCCAGGTGTCGAGCGGCTCGGGCAGCGGCGCCGGGTTGAGCGCCGACTGCACGCCGCCGCAGCCGTAGTGGCCGGTCACCATCACGTGCTTGACCTTGAGGACGTCGACCGCGTACTGGATCACCGACACGCAGTTGACGTCGTCGGGCGGCACCACGTTCGCCACGTTGCGGTGGACGAACAGCTCGCCGGGCTTGAGGCCGACGATCTGGTTGGCCGGCACCCGCGAATCGGCGCAACCGATCCACAGGTGGTCGGGGGTCTGGATCGCGCACAGCCGCTCGAAGTACCCGGGGTCCTGGCGCCGCTTGCCCGCGGCCCAGCGGCGGTTGTGCGCGAACAGCTCGGGGAGGTGGTCCATCGGGGCGGGTCCAGGCGCCTACGGCGAGCGCCACTCCCATACGGTACCTGCGTCCGGGTCCTGGGCGATACCCACCTGCCGGAACCCGAGCTTGGTCAGGATCGCGGTCGAGGCGTTGCGCTCGGGCAGCGTGAACGCCTTGAGCACCACCGTCGGCAGCGTGGCGCGCGCGATCTCGACCAGGCCGCGCGCGGTGGCGCGGGCGTGGCCGCGGCCCTCGTGCTCCGGTAGCGTGAAGTACGCGATCTCCACCACCCCGTCGACCGGTGCGCCGACGAACGCGCCGCCGCCGACCGCGAGCGCCCCGTCCACGGCGACGTAGCTGACCCAGGGCGCGGCGTAGCCGAGGCGCGCGTAGAGCGCGGCCGACGCCGCGCAGTGCGCGACCAGGGGCGCCGAGAGCGCGAGCGGTTCCTGCGGCCGGCCTTCGGCGTCGCAGCGGACCAGGCGGAAGCCCATGCTGGATCTCAGCGACCGGGCGGCGGGCCGTCGTCAGCGCGGGGCTTCGAGCGCACCAGGAACGGCAGCACCAGGTCGAGCGGTGCGATCACCGCCAACCACCACCACGGCGCGCCGGCCACCACCGCCAGGCCGGCGCAGATGGTCGGCACGAACATGATCGCGCTTTGGAACCGGCCGCCGCGCAGGTTGTGGACCATGCTCGTGAGGTTGCCGAGGATCAGCAGGGCGGCGAGCCCGCCGAAGGACCAGGCCAGGACGCTGAACGTCGTCTCCATCGCTCATTCCTCCGGCAGCCGCAACGCGCGGCGCAGTTCGCGCTCGAGGTCGGCCGCGACCCGCAGCAGGTCGGCCGGCCCGCCCAGCGACTCGACGCTGGTGACCTCGAGCCCTGCGTAGCCGCAGGGGTTGATGCGGTCGAAGCCCGGCAGCGCCGCGTCGGTCACGTTGAGCGCCAGGCCATGGTAGCTACAGCCGCGGCGCACCCGGATGCCGATGCTGGCGACCTTGCGTCCGGCGGCGTAGACGCCCGGCGCATCGCGCCGGCCAGCAGCGGCGATGCCGTAGCCGGCCAGCGTCGCGACTACCGCGCGCTCCAGCGCCTCGACCAGCGCCCGCACCCCGAGCCCGAGGCGGCGCAGGTCGAGCAGCGGGTAGACCACCAGCTGGCCGGGGCCGTGGTAGGTGACCTGGCCGCCGCGGTCGATCTGCACCACCGGGATCGTGCCCGGGTCGAGCAGGTGCTCGCGCTTGCCCTGCATGCCGAGCGTGAACACCGGCGGGTGCTCGAGGAACCACAGCTCGTCGGGCGCGTCGGCGCCGCGCGCCAGGGTGAAGCGTTCCATCGCGCGCCAGGTCGGCTCGTAGGCGACGCGCCCGAGCTGGACGATGCGTGGCGGTGGGACGAGCGCGACGCTCATAGCGCCAGCGACACCAGCGGGTGCGACGAGAGCTCGCGGTACAGCGCGTCGAGCTGCTCCTGCGAGCGCGCCTCGATGGTCAAGGTCAGGGCCAGGAAGTTGCCGTTCTCCGACAGCCGCTCGCCGACCTCGGGAGCGCCGCCGGCGTGCTGCGCCACCAGCGCGACGATCGCGTCGCGGAACCCGGGCGCGTTGCGGCCCATCACCTTGATCGGGAAGCGGGCCGGGAAGCGCAGCGCCGGCCCGGCGCCGGGCGCGGCGCAGGCCGCCGGCCGCTCCCAGGACTCGGCCTTGTGGCGCTGGAACAGCTCGAACGCCTGGCGCCAGACCGGGCCGGGGCGGCCGTCGCCGACCGCGCGCCCATCGATGCGCACCACCGGGAACACCTCGCGCGAGCTGTTGGCGAGCCAGCACTCGTCGGCGGCGAACAGCTCGTCGACGGGGATCGCGCGCTCCGCGACCGGGACCTGCGCCGCGCGCAGCAGGTCGAGCAGCACCGCGCGGGTCACGCTCGGCAGCACCTGGTGGGAGAGCGGGGTGGTCGCGACCGCGCCGGCCCGCACGATGAACAGCGCGCTCGAGGTCGCTTCGATGGCCTGGCCGTCGCGCACCAGGATCGCCTCGCCGGCCTGCGCCGCGACCGCCGCCTGGCGCGCCAGCACGTTGGCCAACAGCATCGTGCTCTTGACGTCGCAGCGGCCCCAGCGCAGGTCGGGCTGGGTGATGGCCGCGACGCCTGCGGCGTAGGCGGCCGCGGTCGGCGGCTGGTGGGGTGAGCACATCATGAACACCGTCGGGCGCACCCCGCTCGGGAAGCGGTGGTCGCGGCCGAGGTCGGCGCCGCGCGAGACCTGCAGGTACAACAGCTGGTCGCCGCCGCCGTTGCGCGCGATCAAGCCCTCGATCCGCGCCTGCCACTCGGCGTCCGAACAAGGCGCGGCGATCGTGAGTTCGCGCAGGCTGCGCGCCAGCCGCGCCATGTGGCGCTCGAGCTCGAACGGCCGGCCGGCGTAGACCGGCAGTGCCTCGTAGACCGCGTCGCCGAACAGGAAGCCGCGGTCGAGCGGCGAGATGCGCGCCGCGGCGAGCGGCACGAAGCCGTCGTCGAGGAACGCCCAGGGCAGGGGCGCGGCCATCGAGCTACTCGATCACGAGCTGGTACTGGACGAAGCCCGCGCCCTCTAGCGCACGGCTCGCGGCGTCGAGTGCCTCGACCGTGGCGTAGGGTCCGAGCCGGACCTTGATCAGCGGCCGCGCCGCGTCCGCCGATTCGAGCAGCGTCACGGCGTCGAGCCCGGCCGCGGCGAGACGCTGGCGGACGCGCTCGGCGTTGTCGCGGGTGCCGTAGGCGCCGACCTGCAGCCAGACCAGCGGCTGGACGGCGAGAATCGGCGCCTCGGGCAGCGCGCTAGTGGTCACCGGCGCGGTCGCAGTGGCGCTCGGTGCGGGCGCGACCTCCGGCGGCGCCGCGGCCGCGGCGATCTCGGCGGCGTCGAGCGCGTACAGCTCGACCAGCCCGGTGCCCTTGCGCACGATGTCGAGCTTGAGCGCGGCGGCGTACGAGAGGTCCATGACCCGGTTGTCGCGGAATGGGCCGCGGTCGTTGACCCGCACCACTAGGCTGCGCCCGTTCTCGAGGTTGGTGACGCGCACGTAGCTCGGCAGCGGCAGCGTGCGGTGCGCGGCGCTCGCCTGGTACATGTCGTAGGGCTCGCCGCTCGAGGTCTTGGCGCCGTGGAACTTGGCGCCGTACCAGGAGGCGACGCCGCGCTCGGCGTAGCCGTCGGCGCTGGCCAGCACCTGGTAGGTCTTGCCGAACACCTGGTAGCAGGCCAGGCACGGCGGCTTGCCGGCGCCGTTGCCGTAGCGGCTGCGCGGCTCGGGCCGCGGCTGGGCGTCGGCAACCGCGGCCGCGTCCAGCTCGTGGCCGGGCGCGGCATCGGGGCCGGCCCGCGCGCCGGAGGCGGTGGCCGGCGAGTCGTAGGCACCGCGCACCTCGCGTTCGGGCCCGCGCTCGGGGGCGGGGCGGGACTCGCTCGGCGGCGGCGCGTCGCCACCCGGGCGTGGGCCGCTCGGCGGCAGCGGCGCGCAGCCGGCGAGCGCGAGCACGGCGCCGAG
>Ga0247727_10006064_pt1 | contig 23986 bp, 17 predicted proteins | sample WisWelCaveWW1625_FD_202498 | JGI IMG/M metagenome (GOLD analysis project Ga0247727, IMG submission 202498) | Biofilm microbial communities from Wishing Well Cave, Virginia, United States - WW16-25 | ecosystem: Environmental > Aquatic > Deep subsurface > Groundwater > Cave microbial mat | place... | reverse complement strand
GGGCAATTGCAAGTTAGGCGCTAGCCCAGGAAAAAGATTTCAACGCTGAGGACACAGAGAAGGAAAAGAGAGCGGAGAGAAGAAGAGGCTGGAGAGGCGAATGCAACTGCTGGAAGAGTTTCGCTGGCGGGGGATTTTGACGAACGCGAGCGAAGGGATCGAGGAGCTCTTCGCGGGAGCAGGCGCGACCGGCTATATCGGGTTTGACCCCTCGGCGGCGAGCCTGCACGTGGGGTCGCTGCTGCCGGTGATGGCACTGGCGAGGTTCCAGCGGCACGGGCATCGTCCGATCGCGGTGGTGGGAGGCGGGACAGGACTCATCGGCGACCCCAGCGGCAAAACGGAAGAGCGCAAGTTGCTCACGCGCGAAGAAATTGACAGCAATTTGCAGGGACTGCGGAAACAGCTCCGCCGGTTCCTCGATTTTGAGGCGAAGAGCAATCCGGCGCTGATGGTCAACAACGCCGACTGGCTGGTGCCCATGTCGCTGATGAGTTTTCTGCGCGACCTGGGGAAACATTTCACGGTGAACTATATGGTGTCGAAAGAGTCGGTGAAGCGGCGGCTGGAACAGGAGGAGGGAATTTCGTTCACCGAATTCAGTTACATGCTGCTGCAAGCGTACGATTTCCTTCACCTGTTCGACACCTACGGCTGCCGGTTGCAAATGGGCGGAAGCGACCAGTGGGGGAACATCACCGCGGGCATGGACCTGGTGGGCCGGGTGCGAAAGGCGCAGGTGCATGGCCTGGTGTTTCCGCTGGTGACCACGGTCTCTGGAGTGAAATTCGGCAAAACAGAAGCGGGGACGGTGTGGCTGGACCCGGAGCTGACGTCGCCCTACCGTTTCTATCAGTTCTGGTTCAACACCGATGACCGGGACGTGCTGGGATATTTGAAGTTTTTTACGTGGCTGGAGAAGCGCGAGGTGGAGGAGTTGGCGCAGTCGCTCGAGGGCGCGCCGGAACGCCGCGAGGCGCAAATCCGGCTGGCGCGCGAAGTGACGAAGATGGTGCATGGGCCGACGGCGCTGGAGAAGGCCGAGCGCGCGTCGAAGGCGTTGTTTGGCGAGGAAATACGCGAGCTGACCGCGGAAGAAATCGGCGAGGTGTTCTTCGACACGCCGTCAGGCGAGATTCCGCGGAGCAAATTGCTGGGTGGGGGCATGCCGCTTTCCGATTTGCTGCCGCAGGCGGGGCTGGCACAGTCGAAGAGCGAGGCGCGGAGACTGATCGAAAGCGGCGGGATTTACATCAACAACAGTCGCATCACCGACCCGAAAAAGAGCGTGGCCATCAGCGACGTTCTGGCCGGACAGTTTGTCATCCTACGGCGAGGCGCAAGAGAATTCCGCGTACTCAGGCTGCTACCGTAGAGAAACAAATCTGTAAGCCCTCCAATTCAGTATCCTGCCCCATCGAGAAAACCTGGAAAGAGACGCTAAGACTCCTCGGCCCGACGGAAACCGTCGGGCCTCGGAATGACACGCGTGCGGCGAAACACGTTCAGGATTGAAGAGGGATTCTTCGCTGCGCTCAGAATGACTGCCTGACGGGGGCGATTGGTGGGGTGGGCGGTGCGGGCACGATGCTGCGGGGCAATGCTTTGTTTAGGAATTCATGTGCGTTCGGAGAGGAATTTTAGGCGGGCGAGGGAGGAGCGGTCGCGGCGGGCGACGGCGTGGCGCATGAGAAGCGCGTCCCACAGGTGGCCGAACCAGCCGGGGAGTTCGTACGTATCGCGCATGGTGACGCGGGTACGGGATTCGGCGAGTGGTTTGAGCTGCCAGCTCTGCAGGCCCTTCACGCCATAGGCGTCGTGGAAGCGCCACTCGAAGGCGCGCAGCCATTCGTAGCACGTCACGACGGCGGTCAGCGAAACTTCGCGGCGGCCGATGCGTCCGGTGATGCGCACTTTCTGCCCCAGGGCGAACTCTGACGCGCCGTCTTCTACTTCAAACTCCACCTGCATCTCGGCGTTGTACCAATAGACCATCCGCTGCGGCACAAAAAAAACGAAGACGCGGTCGAGCGGAGCGGCGATTTCGACGCTGAATTCGAGGCGGGCCATTTCGGGTGCGCGAGCGTATCACAGTTCTGAGTGCCTGGATTTTGCGAGGGAATTCTGGGGCGGCGCTCAGTGAGCGTCGAGCGCGGGTGTCCCAGCACGCGCAGAAATGCAGACGTGTGGCCCTCCTGAAACGGCCGAGAAGCGCGGCGAGGAGAGGCGTAGGGGCACGCCATGGTTCGACTACGTTCACCACAGGTGGCGTGCCCCTGCAAAATGGTTAGTGGGAAGCGAAGGGGATTTGAGCGGCGGAGAGGACGCGGCGGGAGTTGCGCTCCTGCACAAAGACGACGGCGCGAAGATTGGCGCGCTGCCAGGCGGGATTGAACTTGAGAACAGTCTCCGTTGCGAAAGCGGGGGAGGCGGAGGGATTCACGCTGCCGAGAAGAAGAAATTCGCGGACAACGCCGGTGTGTTCGAGTTGCCGACCGCGATTTTCGCCGCGGGTCACGCTGGAGCGCAGGCCGCTTTCGGTGAGCGCGAGAAAAAGTTCGGGCGTATCGCCAGAGCTGGCGTTGGGCGGCGCAGGGATGCGAACGGAGAGTTTGTCGGCTGAACTGGCCTGCGCGAGGCCAAGCTCGATGACGGGCTTGGCGGAGGTCACGCTGCGGGAGATGGCGCTGCGCACACGGGCCTCGGAGCTGCCGACGAACTCGGTGCGGCCGTCCACTACCATCTGCGGGGTGTAGACCCCGTTCAGGCCGAACGAAGAGGCGTAGGCCGACTGGCGGGCGCTGTAGTCGGCGGAGGAAAAAGGGTCGCGCCAGCCGATATAGTTCCAGTAGTCCACGTGCCACTCGAGGGCGATGACTTCAGCAGCCGGGACAGGCTGTGCCTGGTCGAGGAGCGTCAACAGTGCGTCGGCAGGCGGGCAGGACGAACAACCCTCAGAGGTGAACAGTTCGACCAAAACGGGAGTGCGGGGGCCGGCCGCAACAGAATTTGCAGCAGAGGCACCGTCTTGAGATGCGGAGCCGTCGGGCGAGCTATTGCCCGCAAACATCATGAGAAGTGCCACCATCACCATCGCTAGAACAAGCAACAATTTCATGTGTACCCCATCGGTTTGCGTACCCCTATTCGATGCGCGAGACAGCTTCGGGGACACGGTCGAGAAGCTCGACGGGGTCGCCGAGGCGCAGAGTGCCGGGACGAATCACGAAGCAATTCAGGGCAAGCAAACCCCCGAAGTCGCGCTGGATTTTTTTGAAGACGCCGATGTCCTGCACAAGTGTATCCGGGTCGAAAGTGGTCATGACGCAGCGCTGGCGAAGATTCTGGATGCCGATGACCACGTCGCCGATTTGAAGGACGCGGCCTTCCCACTCGCGCTCGGCTAGGCCGGGAACTCCGCCGATAACAAGGTTGGGGCGAAGACGGCGGCGGTCGTGCCCAAAAGCGGTAATGGCACCGTCGGTGGCAATCAGCAGCGGGAGAATATCAAAGCGCTCGACGCCGTCGTAGCGGACCAGGCGAGCGCCTTGCTCCACCGCGCGCTCCACATCGCGAGCGACGCTGGGCGAAGACCAGGGACGGCCGTCCACCAGGGGTTCGCCGTCGGAGCTGAGGATGGCGCGATGGCCGAGCAGCTTGGGGCGGGTGCGTGAAGTGACCACCCGGCCAGCGGCACTGCGCACATGGACGACGCGGTCACCGGCAATGCCGTCCTCCCGGATCTCCGCTTCCGCGAGCGGTTCACCGGCCATGGACTTCACCGGGTAGCGCCAGAGCTCTGCGACCCTCATCCTTGTCTCCTTACCCGGCGCAGACTAGTCGCGGTAGCGCCTCTCGGATTCGCGAATCGGGATATCGTTGGCGCTCATATCACGACGGCGCATCAGGCCGGCGGCGTCGAATTCCCAGTGCTCGTTGCCGTGGGTGCGAAACCACTGTCCGAGGTCGTCATGCCACTCGCACTCAAACCGGACTGAGATCCGGTTGCCGGCGAAGGACCAGAGCTCCTTGCGGAGCCGATAGTCCAGCTCACGCGCCCATTTGCGGCGAAGAAAGGCCTTGATAGCTTCGCGGCCGCGGAAAAACTCGGTGCGGTTGCGCCACTCGGAATCCTCGGTGTAGGCCAGGGCGACGCGTTCAGGGTCGCGCGAGTTCCAAGCGTCTTCGGCGGCCTGAACTTTGGCGCGGGCGGTCTCTTCGGTGAAGGGCGGTCGAATCGTTGTCATGAAGCTTCTCCGTTCGCTGTGGTCGAGAATTCCGGGGCGCCAACCACGCCCTTTGAGCGCAGTCAGCGCCTCCCGAAGTTTTGTTGCGGGGCTTATGGACGATTATTGCGACAGGGCGGGCCAGTTGGCCTCGGCCTTGCGCAAGAGGGATTCTGTGTCTTTGAGCCACAGCGCGCGGGTATCGAGCTGCGGGTCGCGGTAAAAGAGATAGAGTTTGTCGTCGCGGATGAGGTAGTTTTCGGGGTCAACGTCCACCCGTTTGGCGATGGCGCCAACTGCCCAGGCGCACCAGCCGCCGTAAATCGGTTGATACTTCGCCGGATTCACCAGGAAGATCTTCTTATTCGCCTCGGAGGCGAAGCGGTAGGTCACCCCGTCGAGCACCGCGCTGATGCCGATCAGGCCCTTCTGCGGCCTGCCGCCACCTTCGGGGAAGTAGGAAATCGGGTCATATCCCACCAAGCCGACAGCCTCCCCCATCAGATTAAAGCGCCGGTGTTGGCTGGACTGGCCAGAGGCAGAGCCGAGGAAAAACAAAGAGCCAGTGGAAAGAACTAAGGCTAAGACAAAGCACCTGAAGCCGAGGGACCAATTCTTTGAACCAAAGTGAAACATGGGTTGAAATCCTCCAAGATTAGGTGTACGGTGCAAAAGCGTAACTGTAAGACCATGGTCAACAGGTTAGCGACTCCATGCATGACTGCTTTTCAAGCAAGTCCTTACCATGGAAATCGGATAACCTATTACTTTATTACATCAGGTTAGATGATTTAGGCCGGCCGAAGATTCATGTATTTGCGGGGCGGCAACAATGGCTGCTAAACAAATAAATACAATATATACAGTAGCTTACACTATTGTTGGCGGGAAGCTCTGCGTAGATTTTGCAAACACGATTTACCCACAGAATAGACCGGGAGGCTCAATCGCTGGCTGGGGAGAACTGGTTGGCTTCCTTCTGGCGACGAATGTCATCCGCAAAGATGGTTACCAGCGATTGGTGGTTTTAGAGGTTAGTGCTCCGGATGACGTTGCAGCGGCTTACCTGACTGCCCTTGAATTACGCGAGGCGATTTCGGCGTCCCTCGCGGCCATTGCCGGGAAGCGACCGGTGGCGACTTGGTGCGTCCAAGCCATCAATCGGGTGTTGCGATATACAGAAGGATACGAGCAGCTTTTGGCGGAAGGGTCCGGATGGCGATTGGGGTACGTGGAAAGTGAAAAGAGGCTCGAGTGGCTGCTGGCAGCCATTGCACGATCGGCTGCGGAGGTGATTGCCGAGGGTCCAGGGGCGCCGGTGAGGAAGTGCGCGAGGCCGGAGTGCGTGCTCTATTTTTATGACATGTCGCGGACCGGGAAACGAAAGTGGTGTCAGATGGCTGTCTGCGGAAACCGGGCCAAGGTGGCGGCGTTCGTAAAAAGAAGGAGGAAGGGGAGCAGATAACGCCCCGTGTAGAAGCGCAGAGATCTCGGCGGTACAGACCTATGGGGACAGGAATCTCTATCGAGCGGCCTGGGCTGCCAGGTCGAGAGAGGTGGGGAGAACGGGGCCGAGGCGGCGCAGGGCGTCCTCGCGGGTGCGACACATCAAGTTGAACCAGGACATGCCGGGGAGCTTGGCGATGGTGGCATCAATGCGGGCGGCCACCTGAGCGCCAAGCGAATCGCCGAGGATAAAGCGGTTCATCCAGTCCACTTCCGAATCAGGCTTCACACCCTCGCCGACGGGCAGCCAGAACTTCTTTAGAATGAATGTGGCAAGCCTCTGTGCGTTCCTGTGGGTCAATTGCTCTTTAGCCTTGTTGTAGTAGAAGGAGAAGTGGCGGCGCTCGTCCTTGGCCAAGCGGCGGAGCAGGTCGGCAAGGACGGGGTGACGGGTGCGGCCGGCGAGGATGCCATAGCCTTCGAGCGTGGTCAGCTCGGAGATAGCGCCCCAGGTGAGATAGACGCCGTGGAAATGGTCGGAGATCTGACAAATGATGGAGGCACCCAACTGCTCAAACCACTCCCGCCAGGAAGTCTTCTTTTGGACCTCGACCACGCGGTCTTCGGCCACAGGCACGCCACAGGCAGTAAGGAACTGGCCGATGGTGCGGCCGTGGAAGAACTCTTCGTAGGCCCAGCAGCTCAAGAAGGCGGTGGTTTGCGGGTCGCGCACGGCGCAGGTATTGAGGATGCCCTTCAAATAGACAATGGTGTGCGACTCGATGTCCATCATGTAGGTGAGGCAGCGGACTTCATCGTCGCTGAGCGGGTAGCGCGCAGCAGCAGTGAAGTTGAGATCGCTGACGTCCACCTTCTTTGAGTGCTGCAAATACTTCTCCAAGTCAAAGCCTAACAACGACATCGCCTTTGCCTCCCGATTTGGGGTCCGCAGAGTATATACGGGGGCGGGGCGCGGATGGATGAAAGGTGCGGAGTCGGGATCCCTACCATGCGGTGCAGGACAGGGTCTAGTTGATTTCGACCAAGACGAGAGAGATGTCGTCGGTGTGCGGACCGTGACGGAATGCGGAGACCTGATCGAGAACGGATTGCTTCATTTCGGCCAGTGGTTTTCTCGCATTGGCGCGAATGATCTCCCGCAGGCCCTCGATGCCAAGCATTTCCCCGTGCTGGTCGAAGACTTCGGTGAGGCCATCGGTGTAGAGGGCGATGCGGTCGCCGGGATCAAGGTCCACCTCCACCACGGGTTCGCTGGCGACGGCATCCTCGAGCGCACCGAGGATGGCACTTTTCGCTTCGAGCAGGCGTGCCTCCCCGCCAGGCGTGACCCACATGGTCGGGGGATGTCCGGCACCGGCGAAGTGCATGCGGCGGCCGCGCGGCCCAAGCTGCGCCGCAGCAAGAGTGAAGAAGAAGCCTGCGCTGCCGATCTGCCTCAGGACGAGCTCGTTCAGCCGGCGAAGTATTTCGCCCACCGCTGCGCGCCGCTCCAGCAAAGAAATGGTCTCGGTGTAAATGCGGTTGGCGACGAGCGCCGAGCTGATGCCGTGGCCGGAGACGTCGCAAACCAGCAGAGTGAGCGACTCGTCGCCGCGAGGTACGACCAGTCCGAAATCGCCGCCGATGGAATGCGCCGGTTGGTACACCGTCTCGACAGCAACGCCGCCCCAGCGGATACACCGCGGCGCAAGCGACTGCTGGACGCGCGAGGCCAGCGCCAATTCCGCCTCGATCTCACGCTGCCGTTTTTCAAGCTGCTCGTTGGCGGCGCGCAACTCGGCCTCAGCGCGCTTCTGCTCGCTGATGTTGGTAAACGTGACGACAGCAAAGTGGCGGCCGTCCGGGTCCTCAATGGTGCGGGCGCTAATGATCGCGGGAACGCGGCCGCCCTCTTTGCGCGGGACATAAAACTCGTAGCGGTTGCGACCGAGCTGCTCGCTCTTACTGATCTGCTTCATGATGAAGACGAGGTCTTCGCCGGCATAGAACTGGGCCGGCGGGCGGCCGGCCATCTCTTCGCGGCTGAAGCCGGTCATCTCCGTCATGCAATCGTTGGCGTAAAGACAGACGTGGCAGTCGTCAAAGATGATGACGCCTTCGTTGAGGGCTTCGAGGATGCCCTCCATTTGAACGAGCCATTCGGGTTTGGTGCCTTCCACGGCGGTGCCCCCGGAAGAAAGGTGAGCGGGTATTGTACATGAGAGAGGATGCAGGCGGTTTGAACACGGCCACAGAGCGCGCCTATAAGGGGTTAGTGGGCGGGGGCCAGCGGGCCGGGGCGACTGCGCGCTTCTTTGAGAGCCTGGCGCGTGAGGCCAAGTTCCTTCCACAAACGGCCAGCATTGCGTTCGGCTTTAAGTCCGATGAACATGATTAGGAAAAGCGGCAGGAGGCCCGGTAACACAAACTGTTCCATCGCGACGAACAAAATCACATTCAGGACCACAATTCCCAGGAGTACCAGCAACTTGATTTTTGCCTTTCCATCGGCCTCTTTTCGAGCTTGCTTCCACTCTTCAAATTTTGCTGCGTCGATGCCGGGGAAGTCGGCTGGGGTCAGTTCTTGAAGATTCCTCATCGGGGAACCCTCCTTTCGGCGGTATACCGGAGACGGCGGCGTAGAGTCGCCGCTACTTCACGTACTTGGGCTGCTCGCCTTTGGACCAGGGGGCGTAGGTGCGGGCGAACATGACGCGCTCGGCAACCGTTGGATGCGAGTAACGCCAGTACTTGATGAAGGGGTGCGGGTCCGGATCGGCCAAGTTGATCTCGCCAAGGATTTGGAATGACTGGCCGGCCACTTCGGAAGAGTTTTCAACAATGCCGTGAACGACTTCGAGGCCGTAGATATCAGCGTTGTGCTCCTGCCAGCGGCTGAAGCCGTTGAAGATCGGCGAGAACAAAAACGAAAACAGCAACAGGAACAACACCAGCACGGGGAAGGAAGCCCAATCGTCCACGCCGCGAATGTTCCAGCCCTGTCCCCAGCGACGCAAGGCCCAGTGCAGGCCGCGATAGCCGAGATAGAGAAACAACAGCAGCACGGCGGAAATGAACAGGAGGGCGTTGCGGATGTGGCCGAGGACGTAGTGGCCCATCTCGTGACCGAAGACGAAGAGAGTTTGCTGCGAGGTCATTTTCTGAATGGTGTTGTCCCAGACGACCACGCGCTTGGAAGCGCCAATGCCGGTGACGTAGGCGTTGACGGTCTTGTACTTTGTGCTGGCGTTGGACTCAAACATGCGCTCGCGAGGAATTTCGAGCCCGCCGCGCTTGACCACTTTTTCAATTTCCGTGACGAGCTGTGGCTGCGTGTTCTCGAGCGGAGTGAACTTGAAGAACAGGGGGTCAATCACCAGCGGCGCCAGAAAGATCAGGAAGACGATGATGGGCAGCGCGGCCATCCAGAAGTAGAACCACCAGCGCTTTGGGCTGCGACGGATGACAGCGTAAAGAATCCAAAGCAGGAAGATGAAGACGACAAACCCGATCAGCTCGCCCTTGGTCCAGTCCCAGAACCACGAGCCCCACGACTGTACAGACTGCTCGTATTTGAGGCTGAGCCACTGGCCGTAAATGGAAGTGGGCAGGCCAAGAACGTCAACGGTCAACAGGATGAGCGGGGTGAAGACCAGCGCTTGCACAAATCGCACCGACGAGACGCGTTCGGCAACGTCGCGAAACCTTGGAGCAATGCGCAAGCGGAGAATCAGCAGGAGGATGAAGAGGCCGTAAGCGATGTCAATAAAGTAGAGCCAATTGCGGGCGCGGGAAAGCGCGATGGCCTTCTCCAGTTTATCTGGTGGAAGCGTGTAGGCCTGTGGCGCGGTCGTGCCGCTTCGGGCGGTGGCGTCCGGCGGGGCCGAGGGTTTTTCGGGCAGGGCCGCGCCTTTTTCCTGTGCGGGGAGCAGAGGAGCACCGAGCATCAACAAGCAGACCAAACAAAGAAGCGCAGCCACGGATCGGCGGATCGTCATGGCAACCACCTCGAGGGAAGTATCCGGCCCGCCCTGGTTCGGCTTCGCTCGCCACCAGCGGCGGGCCAGCGGCGCGGAGTATGCAACAGCCCCGAAATGGGCGCAAGGGGATGGATGAACTGGGCACTGTCCAGCATTTCTGTTGAAAGTAGAGCTTGGGGTGGTCCGGGGCAGAGGACCGGGGGGCTTACGGCTCGGAAAGGAATCGCAGAATTTCGCGCATCAGTCGCTCGCCCTGTTCGGTTTGGAAAATAAACTGCGCGTGGGCGAAGCCGTCGAGGATTACCAACTCTTTCGGCCCGGGAGCTTTCTCGTACTGTTCGCGAATCTTCACCAGCCGCACAACTCCGTCCCCGCGCGTGTCGTCGCGGCTTACGACGAATAGCTTGCGTCCCTTGAGCTTCTCGGGCGGGCCCGACGCCGCGGCTGCCAGCAACACCAGGCGATCGATCTCGCCTGGCTCGGCCTCAATTGAGGCATCGGCGGCCGCACTGCCTCCCATGCTTCCGCCGACCACCGAAACGGTCTTCGCGCCCGTCTTTCGCAGGTAGCGGACCGCGGCGAGCACGTCGAAATGGAGCGGAGCACTCAGAGGGTCGGACTGGCCCGGGCCTCGCGACTGGCCGTACCCTCGGAAGTCGATCGCCAGGACGCGGAATCCGGCCTTCGCCAGTGTCCGCGCCTGCGGGGCCCAACTCGCCTTGTCGAACCGGCCTCCATGAGCCAGCACCACGCCGCGGTGGCCTTCTCCGTACAGATCGGCGTAGATGAGCCCCCCGTCCTGGGTGGGAAAGGAGACTTGCTCCTGCGCGGCGGCGAGCCCGGCCAGCAGGAGAACTGCTATGACCGCTCTAAAGATAGGCATGCCGCATAGTTTACGGCCAACGGGGAATGAGGATCAAAGTACACGGCGCTAGGATGCGGGAGCAGGTGATGGTTCGAGCGGAGGCGCGGCAGGCGGTGGTAGGGGCGGAGGGTTGAGCAAGCTGCCGAGGCGCGGATAACGCGCGCCGAAGAAGTGAATGGCGTACGATTGGAAAAAGACCAGGCCGGGAGAATAGACGAGCGCCAGAACGTAAAGCAGCCCTGCCAGGGCCAGGAGGCCGACGGCGACGGCCAGCAAGATGGAAGTGAGGTTCCAACTGAGGCCCAACGAAGTGAAAATCAGATAGCCGCTCACGCCAACAATTCCCAGTGGAATCAGGCAAATCAAAAGCACGAAGAGGTTGACGATGGCGAAAAGGATTTCGCTGCCAACGACGAGCACGATTTTCATCAGCACATAAATGACGAAGTTGCCCTTCTCCGCGCGGAGCAGGGGAAGGAAGCGTCGCCAGCCGTCAACGACGCCGACGTTTTCCAGGGCCATCACCGGGATGACGAAGTCGCGGGCCAGCAGGTCAATGGCGTAGCTCAACAGCAGCAGCCCGAGAAAGACAAAAAAAAGCAGCGCGCCGCCAGCGAGGAGAATGCCGAAGTGCTGGTCAGAATTCTTGAAGAGTCCAGCGCGCCAGGCAAGGAAAACTGGCACGCCCACCAGAATGGCCAGCGCGCCCAGGCTGACGGCCAGAAAGGCGAGTGTCCAGAGGAAATAGCTGAGGCCCGCGGATTGCCAGCGGCGCCAGCCGTCGCGAATTTCGCAGCGGGCATGAAGCACGGCTTCAAAAAGGACAAATCTGAAAACGCAACTGCAATAGAGCCACAGCACTCCTAGTAGAAAGAGTAGGGTTACGCCCAGGACAATCCACGGAACGTACTCGAGGATGGCATCGCTGGTGGACGCGAAGGCGGTGTTCAAGGGGCTGCGCCAGCCTTCCTTGCCGCTCCCGCCCCACTGCGGCGGAAGAGAAAAATTCGTGCCGCCGCTCCAATTGCCGGAAACCTCGCCGGTGGTCAGCGCGACAACGGCCAGCCGCGCCCAGATGGACATGCGAAAGGGCTGAAAAAGTTGCGCGCGCATCCGGGCAAATGCCGGTGCGATGGCGTCCACGGCAGAAAGGGAAGCGGGCACGGGACCGCCTGCGCCGAAGCCAGAGAGAAGCGACGCGGCGCAGATGAATTTACTCTAGGGGAAGCAGCCGCTGATTGCAACGAGAAGGAGACAGAGAGGGATCCAAGCACGAAGAGGGGCGCCAGGGCGCGCCCCTGCGCATGGACTCCGGCGCCTCATTCTGCCGGGGCCAACCAACCTCTGTCCGCGTTCAGTTTGTGCCGCCGAGGATGATGGGCAGGCCGGACTTGCCGCTGCCAATCACCACCACTTTTGCGTTGCTGCTGGTGGCGAGTTTCTCAGTGGCCTCGATGCCCTTCCACTCGAGCAACTGCTGGCTGATGTTCGTGGCCACGATGCGCTGGAAATCAGCGATGCCCTGCGCTTCGATGCGTTTGCGGTCGGCCTCCTGTTTTTCCTTCTGCAGGATGAAGCTCATCCGCAGCGACTCCTGTTCGGCCTGCTGCTTGGACTCGATTGAGGCCTTCACCAGCGCGGGCAACTGGATATCCCGCAGCAGGATATCTTCCACGATAATGCCGCGCGGTCCGAGAATTTTGGCGAGCTCGCTGCGGATCTCCGCGGCCACTTTTTCGCGCGCGCCGGTATAGAGCGCGTTGGCGGTGTGGTTGGCGGTAACCGCACGCACCGCCGAGCGCAGGTTGGGCTCGACCACGATCTCCAGGTAGCGCAGGCCGATGGTCTGAAAAACTTCAGCGGCCTTGGTGGAGTCCACGCGGAAGAGCAGTGAAGTGTCCAGCGTCATGATGAGGCCCTCGTTGGAGGGCACGCTGGCGGCTTCCTTGAGGTTTTGCGTGCGGATGGACATCTCGTCCACGCGCTTGAGCGGGTTGATCAGGTGGATGCCCTCAGGCAAGGCCTCGCCGGTCACCCGGCCGAACAGCGTGAGCACGCCGACGTGGCCGGTGGAGATTCTTGTGACCGAGCTCCACAGCAGAATGAGAAGCAGGAGCGCGCCAAGGATTTTCCAGATGCCCCAAGACTTCCAATTGGGGATGGTGAAGGCGCGCAGCTCGGAGCCGGGGTCATCAGGGTTCTTGCGAAACGCATTCATGGGTTCCTCCGCGGAACAGAGATTGGGTTGGCAGCGACCGCGGGACCATTGTACCCGGAATGGCTGTGTTCTGGGCTGCAACAGGGCCACTACTAATTGTGTGTTTTTCGCTTGACACACCAGCGCCCGAAATGCAGAATCCGCCCGACGTTCCGGCGACAGCACTGGAAAGCGTGGGGGTACCGTGCAGTATCTGCCCGGTTGGACTGTGCAGTGCATCAACGCGGAGTGCGAGGCCCGGGGAATGTGGCTGCGCGCCGATTCCGTGGGTTCGGAGCTGTGCTCGAACTGCGGATCGCCGTTGCGCAACGTTCCGCCGCCGCTAGGGCCGCGGCTGAGGCTGCGGCCGCGCCCGCTGGCCACCTACCGGCCGCGCGGGCGTCCTCGCTGATGTCCCCGGCTGCCGGGCCGCCTGACCCGCCAGGGGCCGCCGGCAGCCTGATTGGGTAGCTCGCCGCCCCGGTGGTCCGCCACAGCGGACCACCGGGGCCGTCCCATCTTCGGATTCTGCCCCTTCGGTGTTACCATACCCGCCCGTTTTGCGTCTCTCTCAAGGAGTAGGAAAAGGAGTGGTGATGAAGCCGGTGGCGAAGTGGCTGGGATGGGCGGTGGTGGCGGCGCTGGTGGTAATTCAGTTTGTGCAACCGGCGAGGACCAACCCGCCCGTAGCGCCAGAGTCGGCCATCTTCACACAAACACAGATGCCGGAGGATGTGGCCGCGCTGCTGCGTCGGTCGTGCGCGGATTGCCATTCGCACGAAACGCGCTGGCCGTGGTATAGCCGGGTGGCGCCCGTGTCGTGGGTGGTGGTGGACGACGTGAACCACGCACGGAAACACGTCAATCTGTCCACCTGGCAGAGCCTCACGCCAAAGGATGCCGGCAAGACACTGCACGAGATGTGCGAAGAAGTGTCCGGTGGGAAGATGCCGCTGAAATCGTATTTGTGGATGCACCGCGAGGCAGCGTTGAGCGAGGCCGAACGGCAGCGCCTCTGCGCGTGGACGCAGCAGGAAGAGACGCGGCTGGGGCCGGTGCCCGCCTCAACCGAGAGTAAGAAGGAACACGAGCATTCCCCTAGGTAATCGGCAGTTCTTCAGGAGCCGAACATTCCGGGCGTGAACACCGAGCGGCCCCTTCTCAGAAGAACAATCCTCAATCAACGAACCCCGACCTTGCAGAACTGAGCGGAGAGTTCTCCGCAGAAAAGAAGGCCCCCGGCGGAACCAGGGGCCTTCGGTGTTTCGCGACGTGATGCGAGCTAGAACTCGTAGCGCATTGAGACTTGCATGACGCGAGCCGCGCCGTCGGCGGATCCAAGGACATTTTGGTAGTTGCCAAACGCAGCGCTGGCACCGAGGTTCATGTTCAGGGTGCCGGTGTCGAAGCGGACAGAGTTGGTGAGGTTGAAGATCTCCCACCGGAACTGCAAGTTGTGTCCTTCCCAAGGCAGGGAGAACTTCTTGCCGAAGGCCACATCCAAGCTGTAGTAGCCGTCGCCGCGGAGGAGGTTGCGGTCACCCGTTTCCCCCGGCCGACTGTTACGGAAGCCATCGATGGCTGCTTCGGGATCGGGGAAGATATTTGGCCCGCCGAGGACGGAATTCCTGTTGGTCGAGGTGCCCGGGCACCCGCGTGGACCGTCGATACAGGTGGCGTTCCCAGTGATGTTCCAGTTGGTGGGCCAGGAGCGCCCATTGCCGACGGTGGCAGGCAGGCCACTGGAGACGCGAACCAACCCGGCAAAGGACCAACTCCCAATGATTTCATTGGCCCAACTGGGGATCTCCCCTGCGAAGCGCTTGCCGCGACCGAAGGGTAGTTCGATGTACCAGTTGGCATTCATCTGATGGCGCATGTCGAAGTCGGAGAAGGAGTAGACAGTGTCGATATCCCAGGAATTGACCAGGAAGCCGTTCACCCCGCCGGTGCCGTTGCCGCCATAGGCGTCGGCAAACTCGGCCTCCGACGCGTGATCGCGCGACTTGGAGAGGGTGTAGTTGATGTCAAAGGCCACACCGTTCCCGAAGCGCTTGCGCCCAACCAGTTGGAAGGCGTGGTATTCGGAACGGCCAATCGAGCTCCAGGCGGACAAGGCGGCGAACTGGTCATTGAAGTAGGCGAAGCGGCCGAATTGGCTGCAGGGGATGCGCCGGGCCGAATCTGGACATTGCACATCCATGCGGAACAGTGCAAAGGTGTAGTCCGGGGCGGCGATGTCGAAGCGGCGATAGGCTTCCTGGGTATTGGTCAATCCCCGCCCGCCGAACGCTCCCCAGGTGGGATACATATTCTCCCAGTAGGGGATCCGCTGCACGGAGGAGACCGGCACACCCTGCTCAATCAACTGGACGAGCAAAGAGGCGGCGGTGAAGTAGTCCATGCCGGAAACGGGGTCCACCAGGTTGAGTGGCATGGCCAGGTCTCGCTGCGACAGGAGCTTGCGGCCACGGCGTCCGACGTACGAAGCTTCGACGGCGAGGTCTCCGGGGAACTCGCGGCCTACGGAGACATTGAAGGTGTGGGCGTACGGAGTACGGATCCCGCTGTCCAGTGCCGAGGTAATGGCAAAGCTACCCGGACTGTCGAGGAAGCGGTTCGTTGGATGCCCTCCAGGGGGAACCGAGGGGAAGCCTGCCGTGGGCGACGGTGGCAGCAGGGAGCGTGGAACGTTGAATAGGTTACCGGCAAAGCGAGGACAGGCGAATAGAGTGGGATCGCCGCCTTCGTCGCAACCGCCGAACGTACTGTCGATGCTGGTGGATAGTCCAAACGAGCCGAGCTCGTCGAACTGGTTGACCAGGCTGCTGCCGACCCGATCATAAACCAACGAATACCCACCGCGAATGACCATCTTGCCGTTGCCGAACAGCTTGCCGAGGAACCCCTCGTTGAAGCGCGGGGCCCAGGCCGCAGCCACGCGCGGAGACCAGTTGTTGTAATCCCAGGCGTAGTAGCCCGGCCGATTGTTGGCCGGGCCGCCCAGGTCGAAGGTGAGCAGGGGAGCCCGTGTTGAGGGGATGCCAGAGTTCATGAAGGTTTCGCGGATGCGGAACCACTCATTGAGGCTGGGGAGGGGAGTGACCTGGTCCCCCTTGGTCTCCCAAGGTGGCGAATAGAGTTGGTAGCGCACGCCGAAGGTCACGGTGAGGGACGGGGTGGGCTTCCACTGATCCTGAGCGTAGAACTCGTACTCATTGGTGCCGAAGCGGCGGCGCACGGGTGTGCCTTCGGCCAGGGTGGCGCCGGTGCGATCGAAATTGTAGTTCGCGGTCGCCTGGGTAATCATGCCCAAAAGGTTGATGGCCACATCGTGGAAAGACTCCGAGAAGCCTTCGCTGACAGCCGGGACGGCGCTGCACGCGGCAGTCTGCACACAGTCGGGGTCACCGGGGGTGATGAACGCGCCTTCCCCGTTCACCCAGGAGGGGTTCGAGAAAAAACTGTGGAAGGAGTTGGTGTTGCTGAATTTGCTGTTGCGCGCAAAGCGAAGGGCAGTGCCGAAGCTGACCGTGTGTTTGCCGCGGGTCCAGACGAGGTCATCCCCGATGTGATGATTGGGGAGGGTGCGACCGTCGGTGTCCGAAGACAAGCCCTGGATGTTGTCGAGAAAGCGGAAATTGATGAACGACGCATCCTGCAAGCCGACGGTGGATTCCTTGATACGGGTGAGGCCATAGACAAAGTTGTTCACCAGGTTGGGGCGCAACAGGGACCTGTAACCGGCGGCTAGACCGTAGGAATCAACCAATTTCTTCGTGTTGGGCGGCTGGCCGGGGAATTGAGGCGTGCGGTTGAGCACATCGTCCATGAGCGTGCCGCGGAGAAAGACCTGGTGCTTGCTCTGCGAATCGAGATTGAAATCGGAACGCACGACGATGGTCTTGAACTTGAAATTGATGGGTGCGGCGAAGCGAAAGCCATGAATGTTCACGCCATCGAAGCCCGCGGCGGGATCATTGCCCTCCGGATACTGCTGGAACAGGGCCAGGGTGGCGGCGTTCGGGCCAATTCCCAGGGGATCAATGGCGGCGAACTGCGCGGGGGAGAGCAGGAAGGAACCCGCCGGGACAGTAATCGGACGGCCGGCAACGTTGGGGCTTCCACCTGGACATACGCTAACGGGAGTTAGTGGGCCGGTACCGTCCGGATCGGCGCACTCATATTGGATGAAGCCGTGGCGCATGACCCAGGAGGGCACATCGCGCAGGGCGGAGTCTCCGCGAATATCGCGGCGTTCCTCGTAGTTGCCGAAGTAGAACCAGCGGTTCTTGATCACGGGCCCGCCCACCCGACCCCCGAAGATATGCTTCAGCAGCTTGCGGCGGGGCTGGCCAGAAGAGTTTAGGAAGTATTCGTTGGCGGAGAATGCGTCATTCCGGTGGGCATAGTAGGCAGAGCCATGCAGCTCGTTGCTGCCGCTGCGAGTGACCAGGGCAACCTGCGCGGCACTGGAGCGCCCCTGGTCGGCGTTGGCGTTGGAAGTAGTGACGCGAAATTCCTGCAGCGAATCAATGGTGGCGCGAATGGCGCCTTGATAGGCGAGGCCGCGGATGGGGTCGTTGTTATCCACACCGTCGAGAGTGATATTGGACTGATCGCTGCGGCTGCCGTTGACCGAACCGCTGCGGGAATCATCCGTGGGGTCGCTACCCGTGGGAATGAAGACCGCTCCCGCCTGCAAGCTGAGCAAACCCGCCGGATCGCGTCCTTCCAATGGGAGGTTGCTGAGCTGGGTCTGATTCAAAACGGTTCCCACGCTGGCATCAACCGTATTCACCAAGGCTGTTGATTCGGTGACCAAGATGGTTTGGCTTACCTCGCCCAGCACCAACTTGATGTCGAGTTTCGCCGCAGTATTCACCAGCAGTTGCACCTTTTGCCGGATCGCTTTGTGAAAACCGGTCTTTTCCACGGCCAGATCGTAGAAACCGGGCGACAAAGCCACAAACTGATATCGCCCGGAAGAATCCGTTGATGTTTCTCGCGTTGCGCCCGTCCCTAAGTTGGTGAGCGTGACTTTGGCGCCGTCCACAACCAAGCCGTTCGGATCCGTCACTTCACCTTGAATGGACGTGGTACCCATTTGGGCCAGCAGCGCTGACGAGGGCAGCACGATTGCAAGAGCCAGCAAAAGGACACCCAGCTTTGAACCTTTTCTCACCCCACACCTCCCGGTAGTTGATTTCTCATCGTGTCGGACAAATAAGAACGACCCGCTGATAGAAGTCCGGGTGCGCGCTAGCAATAGATTATTAATGAGCGCCACGAATTGGCGCGGCCCCACCCAGGGTCAGTTTGCATATAGACCCGAATAGCGGGGCTGTCAACAAATTTTTTCCACGGGCAGCGGACAATAGGGATGGCAAGGACGGATGTTCGGGGAGCGGGTCGTTGAGCGCCGAAAAAAAGAGCGGCCGGTGGGGGCCGGCCGCTCGGGCGTGGGGTGAAGGAGGGTACAACAGCGTCAGAAGCGGCGCGACTTCTCAGGGGGTCCGGGATCAGGGGCACAGAACCCGCGCTGTTTGCCGACGCAAGCGCAGTATGGCTGGCGCGAACTAAGGCGTCGATAGTCCGGCGGATTCAATCGCACAGTACGAAAGTTCTAGCGGTTGGCAGTGAGAAGTTGGAGGTTGGAGACGCAGGAGCGTATGGCCATACGCCCTACGCGAAGAAAAGAGCCAGCGGGCTGCTGGCGCTGCCGCGAGCGGGCAGGATGCCAGCGTTACGGTTTGTCGGCGGTCCACCACCAGAGCGGCGGGAGCGGTTTCTGCTCGGGCCAGAGCTGGTTGAGGGTTTCGGCCTCAAAGAGTTCGCCGTTCTTCATCACCCAGCGGATCGTGTTGGTGTTGCGGATGTCCTCGAGCGGACTCTTGTCAAGAATGACCAAGTCGGCGAGCTTGCCCGGCTGGAGGGTACCGAGATCCTGGCCGGCACCGATCATATCCGCGCCGTCGCGGGTGGCGGCGCGAAGGACTTCCATGGGCTTCATGCCGCCCGAAGCCAGCGCCCACATCTCCCAGTGATAGCCGAGGCCCTGCAACTGTCCGTGGCTGCCGACGCCCACCCAACCACCGGCACGCTGAATCTTGGCGGCCTGCTGGGCCATGAGCGGATAGGAATATTCATCCTTGCGGAACCAGAAGGGACGGCGTTTGGTCTTGCCGTCGAGCACATTGTGCGGGGTGAAGCGATTGAGGCGCGGATTGTCGTGCACTTCGGTGGACTCGTAGAAGTCGTTTTCGGCAAACGGGCCGCCGTAGGCGACAATGAGCGTGGGGGTGTAGGCGATCTTTGACTGCGCGACCAGGTCTACAACGTCTTTGAAGAGGGGCGCGATGGGCAGAGTGTGTTCGTTGCCGGAGAAGCCGTCGATGACATGGGTGAGGTCGAGCTTGAGGTCGAGCCCGCCTTCGGTGGTGGGCATCAACTGAAGCTCCTTGGCGGCTTCGACCATCCACTGGCGCTGCTTGCGGTTGCCGACGATGTAGCTTTTGAGGTTGTGAACGCGATAGTAGTTTTTGTAGCGGCGCAGGACGCCCTTGACCTCTTCCACAGACTTGAAGGCATTCTCAGATTGAATGCCCGGGCCGGTGGAATATGCGCGCGGGCCAAGGATCTCACCCATGTCCACGAGGTCCTGATAGGCAAGCATGTCATTGGTGGAGGTCTGGACGTCGAGGCCGGCGGTGACGCCGAAGGCCAGGTTGGCGAGGAAGCTCCAATTCTGCATGTCGAGGACGCCGCGACGAATCTCAAACCAGTGAGCATGGGTGTCCACGAAGCCGGGAAGGATGGTCTTGCCTTTGACTTCAAAGACGCGTGCGCCCGCCGGAACGCCGCCGCGCTTGCCGACTGAGGTGATGCGATTGTCGGTGACCACGACATCGGCATCGGTGAAGACCTCGTCGCCGTTCATGGTGATGACAGTTGCGCCGCGAAGAACAATCGTGCCCTTGGGAGTCTTGCGCGGGAATTCGAGCACGATGGCCGTTTCGACTGCGTCTGAAGTTTTCTTTTTCTCCTCGGCTTTCTGCGTCGAAGCTGTGGCTGGCGCGCCGCATCCGCCAGTGAGCGTTGCCTTCGGATCGTCGGATGGCTTTTTCTCGTCCGGCTTCGGCTCTTCTTTCTTCGGCGGGTCGAAGGTGACGGTGTCGAGCGGCTGGCGGAAGAAACTTGCGCCAATGGCCCAGGAGAGGGTCTTGCCGGCGTCCATCCAGTCGAAGTAGTCCGCCCCGACATCGGTAAGCTTCTTCACCGGCACGCTGGGAGTATTGACGTTGACCGTTGGCGCTTCCGCACCCACGCCCTGTGGCAGGGCGATGAGGTACAGCTGGTTCATCACTTCCGCGAGCGCCCAGTTGCCATCAGGGCTGGCGCGAACTTCAGAGGCGGGGACAGGCTCTTCAGCGGCGTAATTGCCCGTGCCGGTGACGCGGAGGATGTTACGGCGGTCGGTGCCATCGAAACGCAGAGAGAGCAGGCCCTGATCGGAGTAAAGGAAGATGCGGTCCTTTTCCTTCTCGACAAAATGCGGGCGTCCAATGCCGCGCGAGGGAATGATGACTGTGGCATCCCCGCCCTCGGCGGACAGCCAGACCAAATCCATTCCGGGCGTCTGACCGAAGGAAAAGGCTGATTCGAGGCGATACTTCATCGAGCCGCGGAGGGCGACGAGGCGCGCGCCGTCGGGAGTCCAGTTGACGTCAGTGTAGAACGCCGGAACGCGCGTCAGTTGCTGAGGAGCGCCGGAGCCATCGGCACGAGTCTTCCAGATGTGACCGCCGGATGCGGACCAGGTGACGTAGGCGAGCCACTGCCCGTCTGGCGACCAGGTCGGGCCGAACTCGCGGGCGTCGCCGGTGGTGATCCGCCGCGGAGTGACGTTGCAGGCTTCCGGACACGGGCCGGCGGGCAGGTCGGAAACGTAGAGATGGGCAAGGCCGGAAAACGCCAGGCGCTTGCCGTCAGCCGAGGCCACCGGTCCCTGAATCAATCGGGCGCGGACCGGTCCCTGCTCGACGCGCCAGGGGAAGTAGAGGCGCGGGCCGAGATCGCGGGAGATTTTTGCGGACCAGTTGATGGGCTGCGCGCTGCGCGTCTGGATGTCGAGGCGCCAAAGATTGCCAGCGTAGGAGAGTACAAGTTCGCGACCGTTCGGCAGGAATGCGTAGCCGGGGAGAAGGTCGCGAGTAAAGCGAGATTCCTGGTCGTCGCGCTGCACGGGGACTTTGAGCCACTTGTCCTCGCCGGTGCGCAGATCGCGAATGCGCAGGCCGGTTTCGGTTTCGAGGCGCGAGGCGTAAACGAGAAGGTTCCCATCGGGCGAGAGAACCGGACGAAAGGCGCTGGCCTGTCCCTGAGTGATGATGTCTTCGTCGTCGGTGCGACGGTCGCGGCGGGCAAGCTGCCAGAGCGGCATCATGGCGTTGTATTGGAAGCCGCTGGTGCGCCGAGAGTAGTAGAAATAACGCCCGTCGGGAGAGACGGCGACGCCGAGGGTGTTGGGCCGCTGGGCAATCGGAGTAGTCGGTGTGGGCTTGGCGCGCGTGATTTGCACGCCGGAACCGCCCTTGATGTGGTACATCCAGATTTCATACGTGCGCAGGGCCCAGCCGGAGCGGGAGACCAGCACGTACTGGCCGTCGGGCGTCCATGCCGGTGAGGCGAATTCGCTGTTCTGATCTTTGGTGAGTTGCTTGGGCTCGGAGCCGTCGGTCTTCATGATCCACAGGTTTTCGGCGCCGTCGCGGTCGGAAAGAAAGGCAATCCATTTGCCGTCGGGAGAAAATCGCGGCTGCGATTCGAAAGCCATGCCTCCGGAATTGGAGACGAGCTTCGCTTCGCCGCCTTCGATGGGCATGGTGTAAATGCCGCCGAGCAGCTCGAGGACAATGGTCTTGCCGTCGGGTGAAACATCGAGCGAAAGCCAGGTGCCTTCGCTGGTGGTGAGCTCGAATTTGCGCTCGGGCTTGAGAGGGAGCGGCTTTTTCTCGTCCTTCTTCTCGTCTTTCTTTTCATCCTTCTTTTCAGCGGCCTGCGCGCCTTGATCATCTTCGGACGACCGGGCCCGGGCTGGCGTGGCCAAAAGCAACGCAGCGCACAGCAACACGAGCAACATTCGGTTTCTGCAAATCATTTCGACCTCACCCTCTCGAGGAGTTTTTCACCGGTTAGACGTACGAGCGAGGGATTGTACTCTTGCAGCAGACGCGAGAAAAGCATCGGCTGCCCACCTCCATCGGCCCGTCCCCGCGTAAGGGAAGTGGCCGCGGCGGGGGATGTAGGGGCGTATGGCCATACGCCCCTACCCAAAGACGGAGGACAGGCGGGAATGACTGTCCTGACGTGGGCGGCTACGGGATCTCTTGGCCAGCAGCGGCGCGGATTACGAGACGAGGCTGCGGGCGTCGCATTAGCGCGTAGGGGCACGGCATGCCGTGCCCCTTTACGGATTCTGTTGCTGACGTTGACCGCCCATGCCGGGGACCGTGATGTGCGGCACGCCGGCATCGTTCATCATCTTGTTGAGAGCAGGCAAATCCTCGGCGGCCAGCTTGCGGACCACTGCACCTGCCTCGCTGAGCAGCTTTTGCAAAACAGGGATCAGCGCAAGCTGGTCGGCGGTGGGCGGCGCCGAATAGCCCTCGATTGCAGCGGCCAACTGCAGAATGCGCTGCTGAATCGGCGCGGGCCGGATGACCATCGGCGGCCCGGCAAATCCCAGACCGGTGGTTTCGGCGGGCGGCGTACCCCACGCCGGATAGGCGTCGTCAATCTTCTTGAGCAGCGCCTCGGCCGCCTGCTTGACGTTGTCCGGGACGCGCTGAGCGCCCGGACGCTTCCAGGCCTCGATGGCGGTGTTGACCGCAGTGCGCAGGCTAGCGATGGTGCGCTGGGCAACAACAGCGGGGCCGGCCATCTCCGCAATCTGGTTGAGGGCTTGGCGGCGCGCGGCGCGCTCTTCGGCAGTGAGCGAGATGCGCGGGTCGTCTTCCACGGTGACCCTTTTCGTTTGTTCATTCCCGGCGTAGACGACTTTCACAGTGTAGGTGCCTGGGTCCACGCGGAAGCCTTGAGCGGCCCCACCGAGTCCGCCTCCTCCTCCGCCAAAGCCTAGGCCAGCGGGCTGTCCCGGAGGCGCCGGCGGAACGGGCGAGCGGTAGCGAAGATCCCAGGCCACACGATTGATACCGGCTTGTGGCGGACAAGGTTGCTGCTGCTGGCCGGCACCCAATCCACCGCCACCACCCCCGGGGCCGCCTTCTGGTGGTGGCTGCTGTTCGCCCGCAGCCGCGCGGGGCGAACAGACGATTTCGCGGACCGACTTGTCATCCTTATCGGTGATCGTGATGCGGACCTGGTCTTTTTCCCCGGGAGACTTCAGATAGAAATTGACAAGGGCGCCGTTGGGCGGATTGGGGCCGAGGAAATACTCCCAGCCCGCACTGCCCTTGTTGGACCAGGTGCGCCACATCGTGGCAGGGCGGATGTCGAACAATTGAAAGTCGGAAGAAACCACGGAATCGTTCAACTGCTCGAGCGTCGTGATGTCGTCGAGGATCCAGATGGAGCGGCCGTGGGTGCCGAGGATGAGGTCGTTGTCGCGCGGGTGGATGAGGATGTCGTCCACGGGCACGGTGGGGAGATTCATTTTGATGCGTGTCCACGAGCCGCCGCGATTGAAGCTCGCGTATGCGCCGTATTCGGTGCCGACGAAAAGCAGGTCGGCGCTGCGCGGATGCTCGCGGATGACGTTGACGATGCCGTTCGACTGGGGCAGGTCGGAGGCGATGGACTTCCACGTCTCGCCGAAATCGGAGGTCATGTACACGTAAATGCCAAAGTCGTTCGAGCGGTGGCCGTCCACAGTGGCGTAAGCGGTGCCTTCGGCGTGGCGCGAGGCAATCACGCGGCTGACATACAGCCCCTTGGGCTGGCCGGGAAGTTTTTCGTAGACGTTTTTCCAATTCCGGCCGGCGTCGCGCGTGACCCAGAGGTTGCCGTCGTCGGTGCCGGCCCAGAGGATGCTGGGGCTGAAGGAGGACTCGGCAATGGTGGTGATGGCGGGCCAGTTCTGCACGCCATCGTTGCGGGAGAGCGTGCTGCGGTCCACGGGCTTGCCCATGATGGGCAGGGTGGCGCGGTCCACGCCGGTGGTCAGGTCGGGACTGAGCTTCGCCCAAGAGTCGCCGCGGTTGGTGGACTTAAAAAAGAAATTGCCGCCGTAATAGATGGTCTTCGGATTGTG
>Ga0247727_10006063_pt1 | contig 23988 bp, 19 predicted proteins | sample WisWelCaveWW1625_FD_202498 | JGI IMG/M metagenome (GOLD analysis project Ga0247727, IMG submission 202498) | Biofilm microbial communities from Wishing Well Cave, Virginia, United States - WW16-25 | ecosystem: Environmental > Aquatic > Deep subsurface > Groundwater > Cave microbial mat | place... | reverse complement strand
CTAAACTCATGAACCGCGACAGCCTGTTTCTGATTTTAGACGACGCGTTCCAGTATTCGGATTGGGAGCGCCGCAAGCTGCTCACCGATAAAGTGGCGGCGCTGGCGCAAAGCGGCTGGCAGATTATTTACTTCACGATGGATGATAATATTCGTGAGTTGTTTGACGAGAAGGGGAAGATGTTTGGCGGAGAGTATAAAGTTGTGGAATTAAAAGATGAGAATTTCTAACCTATGGCTTCAGCATTAAATCCCCAGCTTTTTGAACATGTCTTCGGCATCTTCGCACCGAATTAGGTTTTTACCATTGTCGGTTTCTTTGAAGGTTTTGAGGGTAGTTTTATTGGGGATTTTTATATCGAAAGGAATTCCCTTTCTAAGTTTGATCTGATGCAAAAACAAATTAACCGCCTCGGTTGTAGACAATCCCAGTTTATCTAAAATATCTTCCACCTCTTCTTTGAGAGTGGGATCAATTTTAGCTCTAATTATTGCAGTTTTTGCCATCGTGTACTCCTTGCTTTTGAAGAAATGTACCCAAAACGAGATATATTTGCAAGTAGTTTTTAAACACACATGCCCCGCCTGAAAAACGGGGCATGTGCTTTTTTGGATTGGCAGTTGACCCGAAAATCATACATCCGGGATGTTGGGATTGTTGTTGCGCTCCTGTTCGGTGATGGGCAGGAACTGCCAACTGCCGGCGGGGAGATGGAAGATGCCAAATCGCCGCTGATCCGGAAGTCGCGCGCCGGTTAACAATAACTCTTTATCCCGTTCAATAATCAACGCATTCAAATCCAGCGCCGCCAGCGGGGCGAGACCGTGCGAGGCGCGTACGGCGTTCACCCGCGCCAGCGCTGAGGCCGGATTACTGCTCAACTCCAATTCCGCCAGCATGAGCTCGTTTTCCTGCGAGGAGATAAAATCAATCGGGGAGTCGACCTCATTGTATTTGGTTTGCAGTTGGAAAACGGTGACGCCGTCGTTCCCCAGAATATTGACGAATTGAATGCGTGCGGCCTCGCCGGGGTTGGCAGTCACATAACCGCGGAAGCGTGGATCGAGTACATACTGGCTGCGGCCCAGTCCCGCCTGCTGCCAGACAAAGTTGCTAGATTCCGTGCTGTGCAGCGACTGGAAAGGGGCGTCGCCGGTGGCCAGTCCGTTTTGAGCAAATTGCAGGGCTGCCGCGGCATTGCCGGCGTACAAATGCGTTCTGGCAATGATGGAGTTCACCAGTCGGGTTTCATAGGGGCTGCCAGCCTGTGCCAGCGCTTGTTGAAAGTTTACCAGCGCGCTATCGTACATCGCCGCGGAAGGGATGAACGGGCCATTTTCGATTACGCCGCCGCCTTCGGTAGGATTCAAGCCCATGTAGGTCGCAAAAAAGTAGCGCGCGATCCCGCCGTACAAATAGCCGGTGAACAGGGCTTCGCGTTTGGTTTCTGCATTGGTGAAGTTGATGAGATTCACGCGGCGAATCAGGTCATCCGCAAAAAATCGCAGTTCGCCCAGGGGGAAAAACATGTTATCGACGGAGTTGTTGTCCAGTTGGATGGCCCCATCGTCAACTTCGCGAAATTGCGGGAAGGTCGCGTTCGGCACGTTGGAGTCAAAAATGAACGCGTCGGACAACCCCTCGGCGAGCGTAACCAGTTGATCGTGCGTGGTCGCGAATCGCACTTTCACGCCGGTGCTCAGGAAAGGAATCTGGCTTTCGTCGTTGAGCAGATCGTCCTGTACCTGATCGATGATGGGGTCGACCTCATCGACAAAGTTGCTGCAGGCGATCCACATCATCAACAGCGATAGCGCGACGACTATTAGGAATTTGTTATGTCGCATATTTTTTTCTCCAAATTAATTTCATCCTGAGCGTAGTCGAAGGATGAAATAGCAATTAAGATTTGGCCTTCCTACTTCGACTGCGCTCAGTATGAAGGCCGACAACATGTTTACAACGAGAACCGAAACGACACATTATAGGTTCGCGGGTTCATCAGCGTCAGGAAATCCTGGCCGCGGCTCAAGTCGCGCGAACCTTGGAAATTAACCTCGGGATCCGCGCCGCTGTATTTGGTAGCCGTAAACACGTTGGTTGCCGAAAGCGCCACCACCAGGTCTTTCAGGTAGCGGGCGCCGGCGATTTTGGGCAGAAGATCGCGCAAGCTGTAGCTGATGCTGATTTCACGCAGCTTGAAGAAATCGGCATCTTCAATGAAATTGCCATCGTTGGTCCAATCCAGCCGGGCGAATTCATCCGCAGCGGCGTTGTACTCCGGCGTGCCGGCAGCGAGTTCATCCACGCCATCCACCGGGGTGACAAAGAACGCCACGCCGCCTACTTGTCTCGTGCCGGCAATCCCCAATTGGGTGGCCAAAAAATTAAAGCGCGGGTTGTTGCCGAAGCGGTAAGCAAACACGTTGGTCGAATTGTAGACTTCGTGTCCCAGCGCCCAATCCGTCAACACGTAAAGGTTGAGATTTCGGATGACTCGCACATTCAGAGAAAATGAACCGGTGTAATTGGGAACCGGGTTGCCAAACGACACGCGCTGCGGCTGGCCGTTGGCGTCTAAAAGCAGTTCCGGGCCAGTATAGATGCCGTCGTCGTCAAAGCTGGCGCCAGTAACTTTGTTGACGAAGAATTCGTGTTTGGGCAGTCCGACTTTGATCACGTTGATGTCAAAGCCATCGAAGATATCCTGTGCGCCGCCGAGGTCCTTCACTTCGTTGTCCTGGTAGTTGTTAATCAGAGTGAAATCGAGACTGAAGTTTCTGGAACGAATGGGCGACGCCTGGAAGAGGGTTTCGAATCCCCAACCTTGAGTTTCACCGATGTTAAACGGCAGGGCAGTCGCCGTGCGGCCCGTTGATGGCGAATTGAGAAAATCAATAATCGAGTCTTCGGCTTTTTGACGGTAATAGGTGAATTCCAGCGCATAATTGCTGAGGAATTCCATATCGAAACCAAGTTCGATTTCTTTGACGCGCTCGGGTTTGACCGCGTCGTTGCCAATGGTGTTCACCACGCCGCCGACACCCGCGCCGCCAGGCTCCGCTGCGTAAAGCAATGGGATGCCATCCAGCAGGGCTGGGAGTACACCGGTTTCGCCGTACGCCGCCCGCAGTTTCATCAGGCCAAATACCTTCGGGAAGCCGTCGTATTTATCCATGCGCACAGCCAGGCTGGCTTTGGGGTAAAAGATGTTGGGGGCATTTTTGCCGACCACACTGGCATAGTCGCGGCGCAAACCCGTGGTTAAGAAATATTGGTCTTTGTACGAGAGCGTCGCTTCCCCGAAAATGCCGGTTTCCCGACGATGTTCGAAGGTTTCGTCCGCCGCAGACAATTCGCTGCCCGAGCCAACGTTGGTGATCAGCTCAGATAGAAAACCAAATTTTTGCGTGAAAAACGTGCTGAGTTTTCTATCAAAAATTTGCACGCCGGCCACGGCTGAAACGTTGAGGTTGGCCAATGGGCTAAAGCTGTACCGCCCGTCCAGGTTGTAAGTAAACAGCCGGGACTGTTGGGTGTGAATGCCCCGTTGTCCATCGTCGTTTTGGGCTACACCGTAATTTTCGTTCACCGGAAAAGTTTGGGTTTGCCGTAGATCGTGGTCGTCGATTCCTAACGTCATCCGGCCGGTGAAGCCTTTAAATGGCGCCCATTCCGCCTGCAGCGAACCAATAAAGCGATTGGAGCGCGTCACATCGCGAACGGCTTCGATGGCGGTGCTGTCCGTGAAGGCATAAGAAAACGGAAACAGCAAAGTATTGCCAAGATAGCCGAAAATGTTGTTGTCGTTATTCGGACGCTGAATGTCGTTGTAAGTATATCCAGCGTTGAGGCGGAACGTGAGCTTGTCGTTGGGCACCACATCAAAATTCGCGCGCACGTTTTTGCGGTTGAGCGAATTGTTGTTGGTAATGCCCTCCTCGATGCGGCTGTCAAACGACGCGAAGTAGCGCACAATGTTGGTGCCGCCCGACGCGCTGATGCTATTCTGGACGATATTGCCGGTGCGAATGATGGCATTGGCGTCTTTGGCGGATAAAAAGTCATCGGTGTTGTAGTCATAAGATTGCGTATTCCAACCGGTGACGACTTTATAATCGATGTTGACGTTGCTGCCGCTCCCCGGAATCAATTTTCCTTTTTTGGTGGTGATGAGAACCACGCCGTTCGCGCCGTTAGTTCCATACGAAGCCGCCGCGGCCGGGCCTTTCAGCACTTCGATGTTTTCAATGTCTTCCGGATTTAAATCCGCCAGCAAGCTGACCCCCTGCCCGCCAATATCGAAGCCCGGGGCGCCGACCTGCGGTCCGCCAATTTCGGTATTTTCCACGCGCACGCCGTCGACATAAATCACCGGCTGCTCGTTGCCGTTTAATCCGCCGGTCGAGCGGACTTCAAAACGGAAGCCCGAACCCGCGTTGCCTGAGCTGGTGCGGACATTTACGCCGGCGATTTTGCCGTTAATCAGTTGCTGGGTGGTTTGATAGGTATTGGCTACGGTGTATTCTGCGGCCTGCACGCGCGAAACCGCAACTTCCGCAATCGCTTTCGAGGTTCGCGACGCGATGCCGGTGACTACCACCTCTTCCCCTTTGAACACGTCCTCTTTCAACGAAAAGTTTATCGCCGCACTTTCGTTGACCACTACTTGCACCTGCACTTCTTGGGTGCGATAGCCGATGAACGACGCCACCAGCGTGTGGCTGCCTGGCGGCACATTGCTAACCGTGTATGAGCCATCGACGGCGCTGGCCGCCCCCAGCGAAGTTCCTTTGAGATACACATTGGCTCCCGGCAGCGCCTCGCCGGTGCGATCGTCGATCACGTTTCCGGTGATTGCGCCGGTCGTCAATGCGAAAGCAGAAACGTTTGCTATGAACACAATCAGAAGAGCAGTCACGGACAAAACGTCTGCGCTGCGAATTTTTGCGATAAGATTAAAATTCGACATGTTTGCCTCCATCACGATAGTAAATTTTTTTAAACGATGAGACCAGTTGAAGAGTGCACACAGATCACGAAGAGTTTAAATAGCCGTTCGACATCGGATTTCACCTCCTCAGTTTTGGTTAGTGAAATGAAATTAAATAAGGAGGTGCAAAAGGCGGGATAACCTAAACGAGTTGTTGCTTTTAACGCCAAGTTGTAGTAAATTACCACCGGTCCGTAAAAGGCTATCTGAACCCTTTTACACCACCCATTTGGAGCGGCGACTCCAAATGGGTTTTTTATTTTATAAAACTAAATGATCGTTCCGCATCACCACGAATGTTTTAATATGCGGATTTTTCATTTGGCTTTCGAAGCAGCCGAAATGGCCCCAGAATACTTTTGGTACAATTGATAGGCAAAAAATTGTGCGCGAAAGGTGGGACAGGGCTTAGATATTTTTGCTTGACATTGGAAAGGATTTGTGTTATATTTTTGCGGTAATTCTAAGGCTGTCCAAGCCTTTCATGCCGGCTCGATGAGAGAGGCTACTCTCATCGAGCTTTTTTATGCCTACAACTGAATAGCTATGTTCATTCCTTCCTTTCCGATTACCAATCGAAGTATCTGAGTTAATGTTTAACTGATGATCGTTCCTGAAATTTTTGTCATGTAAATTCGCAACCTTCGTGCCAGCGGTTGCATGCAAAAAGTAATTAAAGTAGAAACAATCGACAAACCGGAATGAGGAGCGGTTTCAATATGCAAGGTTTTGCATTCACCGCGACGGTTTGTTGCACACCGGTGGAAAACTAAATGGAGTGCGATGAGTTATCATCGCATTGGCGTTGTCTTTTAGTTTTCGTTTCAGAAGAGTTAAGCAGCGCAGAAGGCATGCATGGTTTTTTGAGGGACCGGAGAGAGATATAAATTTTTGTAGATAAAAGTTGACACAAAGTTGAATCACAATTTTGTGCAAATTTACCACTGCGGCAGAAATCTATTTAATTCCTGTTTGATTTCTTCCTGCATATTTTTCACAAACTCAACGAGCTCGGGGTCCGGGTCGATTCGTTCCCATACACCGGTTTCGAATCGGCCTTCGGTATGCAGCCTGGCGTCGGCGGCGGAAATATTGCGCCGCGCGCTGATGGTCACGCTTATTTTGTAGCGCACATCTCTGATACCCCGTAATCCTTCGGCTTCAGTGGGAGGGATGAAGCGATATTCGGATTCGATAAAGGTTTCAGTTATTTGCAAGTCGTGGTTATATTTTCGCAGCGTGTTGGCAATGACGCGCCGCAGGGACTCGACGGTGGTGCTGCGCCCGAATTCGAAGCGGGTTTCGGTTTTGGGAGAGTTGCTGCCGGATTTCGTGCCGCTGCAGTGGAACGCCAACGCCGCCACCAAAAGGCATCCTGAAACTAAAAGAGATTTTCTCATTAGATTCCTTTCTTAAAAAAGCGGGTAAAATTGTCAACTAATTGCTGTGAATAAAGATTTTACTGGGTGTCAGAATTCTTTTTCTTTCTTAAATCTTCACAAATTACATGTAAATCGATGTTAAAGCGTTCTGCATGTTTCCTGAGCGCTTCTCGAACTTTTCTACAATTGGATTGTATCAGTAATGTTATTTCTCCTAAAAGTTCTTCGTGTGAACATATTATTGGACAAAGGCAATCATTGGGCATTGAAATGGCATCCAGTTTTTTTGCCTAAAAAAATTTGCAACTTTTTGAGAGATTTTGATAATTAATGGTGTCACTTAGAATAGACATAGGCCAAATATAAATTGAACAACCTCAATAATCAAAACCTATTTTCCTGTATCATTTTCTTAACCGGTTCAATGTAAATATCTCCAATGGAGAGAATGAGTTGAAACAAACGCCCGTGATTTTCCTCAGCTACACTCGATCAGATAAAGCAAATGTTGAGGAAATTTACAAAAAGTTGTCTGAACAAGGTTTTAAACCATGGATGGATACTAAAAATCTCAAAGTTGGAGAACAGTGGGAAATAGCAACCAAAAAGACAATCCGCAGTTGTGATTATTTTCTTGCTTGCCTTTCGAAAAACTCAGTTATGAAAAGGGGTATGTTTCAGAAAGAGCTAAGGATGGCATTAGATATTCTGCAGGAAAAGTTTGAGGACGATATTTTTCTCATTCCCGTTTTTTTAGACGAATGCAAAGTGCCTGAAATTTTGCGTCAATTTCATTGGGTGAAATTGTTTGAAGAAGACGGTTGGCAACGCCTATTAGAAGCTATTCAGGTAAGCGATGAAGATTCGGGAACAATGATCAATCCATATAAAAGTAGAGGCCCAATCAAACAACCTCAATCCTTTTACGGGAGGGAATTTGAAGTACTGACAATCTATGACAGTATTAAAAGTGGAGGGCTTAAGGGTGCTTCTGAATGTGTTTCAATTGTAGGAGAGAGGCGAATTGGAAAATCATCTTTATTGCATTACATTTATAACAAAGATAACCGGTCAAAATATCTAAATGACTACAATAAGTATATTTTCTCTTTTATTGATTGCACCTTATTGGATATTAATCGAAAGGATATAACCCCTGAAGTCTTTTTTCATTCGATTTTGAAGTCGCTTAGTAAGGAATTAGAAATACAATTGCTTACCAGCGGGGATTTTGAGAACTTTAAACATACTATTGCCGAGGTAGCCAAGGATTACAAGATAGTCGTTCTTCTGGATGAATTCGATTCAATAACAAAAAACTCAAATTTTGGCTATGGCTTTTTCTCGGCGTTACGGGGTCTTGTGCAAGAACCTGATAATAGGTTAGGTATTATAACTGCGTCATTAAGAAACTTGTGGGAACTCGTCCATAATGTTGACTTAGCGGCATCTCCTTTTTTCAATATTTTTAATACGATTTTCTTAAAGGCTTTTGACATGGAGGATGCATTGTCGTTGGTAACCAAACCCTTTGGTCGTGAAGCAATGGACCTAACCGATGAAGAAATAAAATTCGTATTGGACCTTGCGGGAACTCATCCTTTATTTCTCCAAATAGCATGTAGTTATATGTTCGATTTCAAAAGGCAGAACAAGAAATTAAGTACTTCCGATTTTAATAGAATAACCGCTTTGTTTGAACAGGAATCTCAGCCACATTTTGAATCAATACTCTCGAACCTAAGTTTAGAAGAGAAAAGCGCTTTGAAGGCGACTTTAACAGGGAGAATAAAAAAAGGACAGCAAGATTTGCTCAAAAATCTTGAAAATAAAGGTTATCTAATTGAAGAGAAAATTTTTTCTTCGGTGTTTAAAAAAATTTTCGAGAAACGAAAATTCCCTAAAGAAAAAAAAAAGATAATCAGTAGAAATATAAGTAGTATTGTGGTACTGATCTTATGTAGCGTAGCCATCTTTATCGGTTATTTCACAAACGCTAACTTAAAATACGAATTAATAGCGATCGGATTACTGGTGAGTGTGTCTGTTATTGTCATAAACAATTTCGAATATATCTTTAGGTTCACGTCGCATATGGAAAACTAGAAAAGTTGGAAAAGTTTCTAGAATCTAGTTTTGTCATTATATTCAGAATTAATTCAGAATCTAAAAAATGACCTTGAAATGAGTATTGCAAAAGTGATAAATCCTTATGTCGCCGGAGGCCCAATTACTGATAAAGAAAGATTTTTCGGTAGAGAGGATATTTTTCAATTCATTATCAAAGCATTTAGTGAAGAAACAAGAAATATTGTTTTTTATGGTGGCCGCAGGACTGGTAAAACATCGATTTGCTTTCAAATCGTTAATGGAAGATTAGGAAGCAATTACCTGCCTGTTCGCCTTTCTTTTGACGAAGTTGCCTATACACGAAGTATCAGTGAGGCGTTCTATAAATTTGTTACGAATATCAAAAATCAATTTAGAAAACATCACATTTTCAGTGACGCTGAATTTATAAGTTTATCGGATTTAAAAGAAAATCCCTTTGAAGTTTTCAAAAGATTTTTAACTGAAATTATTGAAAGTCTTTATGGTAAGCGTTTGGTGCTATTGCTTGATGAATACGAGCTAATCTACAGCCAAATCAAGGAAAAAAATTGGGATAGGAAGATTATTCGATTTTGGAAATCTTTGATCAATCAGTTAACGGAGATCCATTTCATATTATTTGGGACACAATCACTTTTTGTTGCAGGAGAGAAATCTACCAAGGAATTGCTTGATATTGAATCCTGCGTATCACGTGAAATCTCATTTCTCAAGACTGAAGAGGCTAAAGAGCTGATACAAAAACCAGCTAAGGATGTTCTAGTGTATAGTCCCCCTGTCGTCGAAAAAATTCTTCGATTGACTGCAGGACATCCTTACTTTACTCAAGTTATTTGTAGAAATATATTCAATCTTTGCAAGGACGCCGGCAAAAAGACTGTCTCCTTTCAAGACATTGAAAAAGCAGTTCAAAAATTTAATGAGAATTCCCCGCCACATATGTTTCATATTTGGGATGATTTTTTAGGCATTGAACAAAAGGTTGTGGCCATTGTTTGTAGCATTCTTGTGGATGAGGATGGCTATATGGCTGTTCCCGAAATAGATAAAATTGCCAGAGAGAAGTATAAGGTTTTTATTAGTAAAAAGCGGATTGAAGCTGTTATTAACAAACTCGTGGCGGCAAAATTCATTGAATCCCAGGATAAAGGTATTCGTTTTACCGTAGATCTAATTCGCCATTGGGTGAGAGGTACCTATTCAGCTATTGCTCCTCAATCTGAGTTTCTCGAAAAGTGGCGACCTATTATTGTAGACTTCAGCCTGATAATCTCCATCATACTATTACTTCTGCTTATCGTCTGGCTAAATTTCGATCCCGATAGACTAAGCAAAAACGCTGAGAAACTTATCAATCAAGGCGATTATCCCAAAGCTGTAAACAAACTCAAGGCTGCAGTTGATCATTATAACTGGTTTCCTAAAAGGTTTACTGCTATTCCCTCATATCGGCTTCATAAAAAGCTTGCCGAGGTTTACACTAATATCGATAGCCTGAGTTTAGCAATTGATGAATATAGCAGTGCGATTGATGAATATGAAAGAGCACACGCAAAAGGTGAAATCGATCAGGACAGCCGAATATGGAAATTAAATCCCAACATCGGCGATTTGTACTTGAAAAAGAAAACAGAAGATGATTCATTAAAGGTCTTAAGATATTATGCTAAGGCGGTAAAAGATAGTACAAAGCTCACAAATTACATCATTGATTTGAGGGCTCATCTTAAGAAGAGCAAGGTATTGAACGACCCGAAAGTTATCAATATTCTACCTCGCCATTCTACAATCGTTTTTGATCAGGGAAGCAATCAAGGATTGGTGGTTAATATGCAAGGGCGAATCTATATGAAAGATGAAAACATTCGTGTTTATCTTACCGATTTTATAAAACTTTATAATGTTGATGAAGATTCATCACACGCTAAAGTCGATTTGATACAGCAAATTAAAAGAGACCAGAACTTTCTAATTGAAAAAAGACAAGAGTTATAATGTTCAGTTCGCTTCTAAAACCAGTCTACCTGTTTTCGGTATTATTTGTCGGTTCATTCTGTTTTATAAGTGAAATCGAAGCTCAGGTTGAGTCATCAATCATCATAAAAACTTATGAATATGATACGAAAGACACTCTTGACAACGTCATAATACATAAGGACCGACGACGTTTTGGACGAACGAACAAAAATGGCATTTTGAAAAAGCCAATACCGATCGGACAATATGAATTTGAAGCAAGGAAAAAGGGCTTCAAATCAGAATCCAAAATTGTTAAAGTCGTGGCGAGAACCGATAGCATTGAGTTTTTTCTTTCAAAGACAGTTGGGATCAATATTTCAGCAGGAGATATACAAGATGCAATTGTAATCGTTGATAGTTTAGTGATGGGGAAGACACCATTGAAAATTCCTTCGATAACTCTTGATCATCACTCATTTCAGATTATTAAAGAGGGCTATACTATTATTGACACTTTGATTAATGTTGAGCATGATTCACAGTCTATTGATATTAAATTAAAACTATTGGATTTTGATATCACAGAGGAAGTAGAGGTTTCGCCGGATTCAGTTGAATTGACAGCCGCCATGGATAATAGCGGTAGTGAGCAATCTTATAAATTAGTTCCTAAAGGAGGCACACGGCTGAGTATCCATTCTGACTTTCCTATAAAAAAATTGCAATTGTATATTAACAATAATAAGGTTTCAGATCATATTCATCAAAAAGGAAACCAGGAAATTGAAGTCACTGACATTGAACAACTCTATTGGAAAAAAGGGCCCAATGTTTTTAAATTGTTTTTTTTAGATAGCTTAGGAACGCTTAAACAGAATGCTCTTCAATTCGTTGAGGGAATCACCAAAGAGTATCCGTTTGAAATTAGTATTGACCCTACATCTGTCCAGATTGACAGTTCAATATTTGAGACTGATTACTATTATTTTTTTTTGAACAGTGTAAAGGTAAACTATTCAGGTCCAGTAGATATTGGATCGGCTAGATTTTTTTTGAACAATAAAGACATTACTAATTCTTTTGCAGTAACGGACACCTGCGCTATTCTTATTCCAGCCAAGTCAAAACAACAGCTAAAATTATTACATGAAGATGAAAACACAATTGAAGTATTTATCAATGAAAATAAAGGAAATTTTCCAACTGGTCATCGAAAGTATTCATTTGCACGACGACTTAATAAAATATACCATGACTTAACAAATTACAACAATTATGTTGATATATTCAATATCGAGCCCAAATTTAAAGTTAATCAAACCAGGGCTTTTGAGATAAATAGCTCTGTTTTTAATTTTCAACTAGGAATTGCGAAAGAAAATCTAGGCATTTTCGATACGTTTAATAGCATTACCTTTCATCTGGCACCGATAGTGGGCAGGTATTTTTCATCTCTTCCCAGATCCAGGAGCCTGATAGTCAATTTCCCAGCAGGAGTGCCAAAAGATGACGATTCGGGAACTCTATCATGTAAAGGCACGATTGAAGTAGCACTCGAAGGTAATAGAAGAGCAAATAGGGGTCTTCTGCTTTCAATATACGATGAATTTGAATATTTCTATTTTGGCAGTTTGATTGGTGAGTCACCTCCAGATTCTTTGAAAAAGTTTATTCCAACACCCTTTGTCAAAAACTTTATGGGTTTCAAGTTGACAAACCTAAATCATAAAATGAATGGGGCGTTTTTTTCTATTGGCGTCGTTTATAATGGCCTTCATAAGGATAATAAGTCTCCAAGGTTTGGCACAGTTTTGTTTGTTCCTATTTATCAGAGTAATCGTAAATTTGTGCCCTTCTTGAAGTTAGAAATTGACACCGATTTCTCTACAGCTAATGATGATATTAAACTCTCAGGCGGTTTCAATACAATCTTTCCTTTTAGTTTTTTTTAGATGAGCTTTTGGACGAGTATTGGAATAATGGAGATCACAATTTCGGATTTGTTTCGTATTCCTGAACCTGTCAGGAACAGGTTTCGTTTTTCGATATTCGAATTTTCCAAGCTATGTCACCGCATTTATGAATTGAACATACATCGGAAGGGCAGGGAGAAGTCTCGTTTTTCTTTGCGCGTTAATCTTCCTGGCCGACGTTTCATCTGCCAGGGTCGCAACCTTCTTAAGATCCCATACTACTTCATTTAATCCCCCCGGAGGTTCTAAATCTCCAGGGGTTAGTTGTCTTGTTGATTTCTACCGAAGAAACTGCTCGTTTCTCGGCAAGAAACGCCACATTTGTAGTAAGGAAATGCATCAGTTCTCGGCATGAAAATTTATTTTCCAGTAATGAAACCATCGATTTCATCCCGATCAGCAGGATTTGGGTAGTGTTGCAAGATGTTTGTGCCGAATACAATTAAAAGTTTGTGCAATAAATTGCATTAATTAGTGGCATAATATTGCACAATAAGTTTGATGCCGGTTACGGTCTAATCTGTCCTATTTTTTGACAGGCCGCAAATTTTGTTTGACTATAAGAATAGATTTCCGTATTCTTAGCGAAAATTTTTCAGGTCTCTCTGATTCACCAATTATGCTAAGGAGGGGAAAATGAGCAGCACGGTATTCTGGGGAATTTTCGCTGTTGGGTTTGTGTTTGGCTATCTTCTTTACTACTCCGTCCGACACACCAAAGAGTTTAGCATCGAGTTGTTAGGAGCGGCCATTGGCGCCGTGGGCGGTGCAACCGTCATTGGTCTGCTGGGGAAATATCCCGATTGGATCGGCCCGTATGGATTGGGGCTGTTGGCGGGTTTTATTTTCTACTTCATTCTTTCCATTATTTTTATCGCCACCGGGATTTTCGAAAAATTCTCCAATGTTGGAATTCTCTCGAAGACGCTGCTGGGGGCACCGCGGGAGTAGTCGGGCGTAAAGCGTAGAGCGTAGAGCGTAGAGCGTGTTTAAAATCAGTTGGAAATAAGCAGTTGGCAGTAGGCAGTAGCCAACGATGAATTTTACTTTATTCCCCTATACCTTATACCTTATTACAAGCTGAGGAAATCATAATGTTTAAAAAAAAGTTTTTCCTTTTATTTTTTACTTTGCTCGTTGGGTGTCGCGGAGGAGGGGGCGAGCAATCAGCAACCACACCGCAGTTGGAATCGACGATGCCGCAAATCAAAAAAATCGCCATTACGAATAAAGCCGAAGCCGACAGTCTGATAAACCTCGGTGTGGAGGTTATTGTGGTGGAAGATACCTACGTTGCGGCTCGGGTCGATTCGCAAGCGACGGCCAAAATCCAGAGTCTAAATCTGAAATTGGAACCCATCAAGGAAGCGGAGTTGGTACAGCGTTTAGTTCAGATAACCGCGGTCGATACGGCGGGCCGGCAAGAATTGGCCGATCTGGGAATCGATATCTGGGAAGTGCGCCAGGACACCGTGATTGCGCAGGTGTTTGATAAGCACATCCGACAGGCGGAAGCCCGGGAATATCGAATCGAAATTTTAGAGAAGAATGTGTTGAATGTTGTAAAGAAATCTAAGTAAATGCAAAATGCAAATTGTAAAATGAAAAATGCAGAATGATCTTTCGGAAAGATTTTTGGAATTCGCCGCTAACATTTTGAAATTAGCGACTAAACTAATTAAAACACCGATTGGTCGTCATATCAGTGGACAATTAACTCGAGCGGGAACGTCGGCTGGTGCAAATTATGAAGAAGCCTGTGGCGCGGAAAGCCGACGAGATTTTGTCCATAAACTGCAGGTAGTATTGAAAGAGTTAAAAGAATCATACTATTGGCTGAGGCTAATCAAAAAAGCTGCTCTTCTCTCTGATGATGATTTGCAGTTAGAGACTCTTTTGAAGGAGAACAAAGAACTAATAAGCATCATAGCTAAATCAATTATAACAGCGAAAGCAAAACCTTAATTTTGCATTTTAAATTTTTCATTTTGCATTTAATTTATTGGGAAGAGGGAATCCGTGAAAAAAATATTTTTGATGTTTATTTTGTTACCTTTATTAATCTCCGGCGCCTGCCAAACCCCGGGCCCGCCCGATGCCGGTCTCTATCATACTTATGAGGAAATAACCCGGGAGTTACCGGATCTGCAAACCGCTTTTCCTGAGATAGCGAAGGTTTTTGATTTAGGCAATTCCGTCGAAGGCCGCAAAATCTGGGCGATCAAACTTAGCGATAACGTGGCGCAGGAAGAGAGCGAAACGGAGGTTCTCTTCATCGGAGGACATCACGCGCGCGAATGGATAGCGGTGGATGTGCCGTTTTTGCTGGCGAAATACTTGCTGGAGCATTACGCCAGCGACGACACCATTCGTGATTATATCGACAACGGCCAGATCTGGATCATTCCGCTGCTGAATCCCGATGGCCACCAGTATTCGGTGGCCAACAACCGCCTCTGGCGCAAAAACCGCCGCAACAACGGCGACGGCACGTTCGGCGTGGATTTGAATCGCAATTACTCTTATCAGTGGGGCGGCCCGGGTTCCAGCGGCGATACCTTCAGCGAAATTTACCGCGGAACCGCATCGTTTTCTGAACCCGAAACTCAAATCATCCGCGATTTTGCCAGTCAGCACAATTTTGCCGCCATGATTAGCTATCACAATTTTTCGCAGTTGATTTTGTACCCATGGGGGTACACGAATTCGCCCGCCCCTGACGAGACCGTGTTGCACCAACTTGCGCAAACGATGGCCGACAGCATCCTCAACGTGCACGGCAAACGCTACGTGGCGGAGCAAAGCTCGGATTTGTACTTAGCCAGCGGCGACGCCACCGACTGGTTGTATGGCGAGACGCGCGTGCCATCCTATACTATCGAGCTGCGGCCCACTTCTTCCTTTCCGGGATTTGAACTGCCCGAAAGCGAGATTCAGCCGACATTTGAAGAGAACCTGCCGGCCGCGCTGTTTTTGATAAAATGGAGCCAGACGGTTATTGTATCTTTCACGCAGTAAAGGATCGTCTGGCTGGTGCAACCTGAATAGTTATGCCGACTCTACTTCGACGGCACCATTCTTCCCCTCCCTGCGATAGGCGCCCGGCGCCACTCCCATCTCTCGTTTGAATGCCTCATTGAATGAGGCCTCTTACTCATAACCCGCGTTTGTGGTTATATCAGAAAATGGTGGCGGACGAGCGCAGATCCTATATTACCTATCACACCGACGATTACAACTATCGTGTTACACGTTGATGTTACTCTTTTGGAGTTTTAGTTGATGCCAGCAGTTGGACGATGCATTAGTATCTGAGTTAATAGAATGAGTCGGATATATATGAGAATATACTACTAATTGTAATAGGTAAGAAAAAAGTATATTGACTTTCAAAACTAATAGTGTTATGTTTCATCTCGTCATGTAAGAGTGGAGAGCAAATCTATGGAGACGATAGCAACAACAAAAGGTCAAGTCGTGATACCGTCGCCCATCCGGAAGAAGTTCGAAATTAAAGAGGGCACGCGCTTCCACATTGAGGTCAACGAGGAGGAGCATTCCATTATTCTGAAGCCGATCACACCAGAGTACATCAACAAGTTGCGGGGCAAATTCAAGGGAAGGGGATTGATGAAGGAATTGATGGAAGAGAAGAAGCGGGAGAGGGGACTCTGATGCCTGCCAGACCGAAGACATTGGTTCTCGATACATGGGCGGTCATCGCCTTTTACGGAGAAGAACCAGCAGGAGAGGATGTCGCCAGGATTATCGCTGAGGCAAACGAGCGCGGCACGCCAATATGGCTGAGTGTCGTTAACGCTGGAGAGGTCTGGTATATTATTGCGCGCAGAACCTCAGCAGCCGAGGCCGATGCAACGATTGAAGAGCTGCGTTCGTTAGGCATTAAGTTTGATGACGTCGAGTGGAAGATCACCCGCCAAGCAGCTACGTTTAAGTCAAAACACGCGATGTCCTACGCTGACGCCTTTGCCGCCGCGCTGGCCATCCAGAAAAATGCCCACCTCGTGACTGGTGACCGGGAGTTTAAGCGGGTGGAAGGACCGGTGAAGATTCGTTGGCTTCCGATGGAGATATGTAGCAGATAATCGAAACTCAAAGCAAGCTTTCGTTTGCTGTGATAGGCTCAAGTTGTCAAGAAGAGCCAAGTAAGAAGAAAACAAAGGGTAAGATCGTAGGCCAGGACGCCCACGCGAGCTAGTGGGCACTTTCCGGCCATGCTTAAAGTACCATTCTGCCCTCCCGGTGATACCCCGGTGCCACTCCCATCTCCCGTTTGAATGCTTTACTGAATGCAGCCGCCTTCACAAATCGTCTAAGATAATGGCAGTTTGGCAGAAGCCATTAGGAACAATGAAGGCAACTTTACTGACCCCACTTTAGAAAACTTACTGGAACAAACCCGATCGGGCTGAAGGAATTTCTTAAAAAACTTATTTTCATCCTAAGCTTGAACGACTACAACGACACACCGAAACCCAACAATGTTCATCAGCCGTAAGTAGTAGCGAAGTTTATAGTTGACAATTGGGAAACCAATGAATACATTAGCGCCGCTTATTTTAATGAAGAACAAATTCAGTGAATGAAACCTTCAATACCAACCTTAATCTAATTTTGATATGTTAAGAGACTCGATTCTACCATTGATGTTCATCGTGTTTTTTTGCACAACATCTGTAGCGATTGGGCAGACGCCCACCAATCCGGACAGCGCCCTGCAAATTTTTCTCGACCAGTTGCAGGGCACGCCTCTGCGATTGCAAGAAGCTGTACAGCATGCCATGAAAAACGCCACGTCGGTCCGTACGGCCGAGGCGGCATATCTCGCGGCTCGCGGGGCAGTGCGCCGGGAAGCGGGATTCTTTGATCCGGAATTGTTTTTTGGGTATAACCGTCTTGATCAGGAATTGCCGACCGCATCATTTTTTTCTGGGGCGCCGGTTTTGAACACCAACCAGGCCACCACCAGCGCTGGGCTGCTGTGGACGCTGCCGACGGGTACGAGCCTCGCAGCGTCATTCAATACCGTTCGTTTGAAAACCAACTCCGCATTTGCCTTTTTGAATCCGCAGTACACCGCGTTTGGGGTTCTCGCTTTCCGGCAGCCAATCCTTGGTGGGTTCCACGTTTCCGCCCGTAAGGAGATCGCCCGGGCTCAGCACGAACTGGAAGCGGCGCAAGCGCTTTATGATTATGAGGAGTTGGCTGTCCGTGCGGAAGTCGAGCGCAGTTATTGGGATCACTACGCTGCCGAGCGCGATTACGCGGTGCAGAAGCTGACTCGCGATCGCGCTGAGGCGTTTCTGAGAGAGACCGAGCTGCGCGCCAGCACCGGACTCATTGGTCCGAACCAGGTCGCAAACGCGCGCACGTTTTTGGCGGAGCAGGAAATTCTGCTGCTGGATCATGAGGAAGATCTCGACCGGCTTTCCGATCAGATGGCTTCCCTGATTGGCGTCCGGCCGGAGGCCGGGCAGAGCCGTTTCATCACGGTTGACGATCCCCCGGATGAGTTTCCGCAGGAAGACGTCGAGGTGCTGGTGCAGCAGGCTATACAAAAGAATCTTGTTTTGCAGGCGGCCAACGCCGATGTCGAAGCTCAGCGCGCCCTTTCGAAAGCCGCGACGTGGGAGGCGCTGCCCAGCGTTGACTTCGTTGGCTCGCTGGGAGGCAATGGCCTTTTGGGAACACCGCAAGAAGTGGTTTTTGGAGATGAGACACTGCCTGCCCCCGTTGAGCGCCAGGGAAATTTCGGAGACGCTTTGAGCGAGGCCTTCAAACGCGATTTTTCGACGTGGAGCGTTGGCGTGGAAGTAACCATCCCCATCGGTTTGCGCCGCGGCCGCGGCGAGCGCGATCGCTTGCATGCGGAGGTGATGATGGCCGAGCAAAGTTATATTCAGCAAATGAGGATATTGGAAGAACTGGTGCGAGCCAGCTACCGGGAGTTGTTTCATGGCAGTCGTCGTTTGAAAGCCGCGCGCGAAGGCGTGGAGGCTGCGCAGGAACAGGTGCGCATTGGTTTGATTGAATTTCAGAACGGCCGCACAACGGCTTTTGAATTGGTGCGGCTCAGCGCCGACTTTGCTGTTGCACAACAGCGATATTCCCAGGCGTGGGTGCGCAGCGCCAAGGCCGCAGCCACGCTGCGACAGTTAACCTCAGGTGCGTATCCCGGAGCAAGCTCGCGTTAAAGTTATGAAGACAGAAAGGCACGAAATTATGTTCAAGATAAATTCTATATTGGTAAGATGGATGATTTTTATTCTCCCCAGTTCGTTGTTTCTGATCGCGTCCGGCTGTGGGAATAAGGATGGAGGCGGCAACTTCTCAATGCCACCCATGCCGGTCGAGGTCAGCGCGGTAATGGTCCAAAAGGTTGTGGACAAGTTTGAAGGGGTCGGCACGATCGAGGCCATCGAAGCGATTACCGTGGTGTCGGAGATGGATGCGGCGGCCAAGGCTTTTCCGTTCAAAGAAGGCGGGTTCATCCGGCGCGGCGAGCTCATCGCTCGCCTTGACGATGCGCAACTGGCCGCGGAGGTGGCGCGCGCCGAAGCGCTACTCGCCCAAAGTCAGTCAACCTACGACCGTGTGAAGATCATTGTTGACCAGCGCGCCGGCGCGCCCCAGGATCTCGATGACGCGGCGGCCGCGCTGAAAGTGGCCCAGGCCAATCTGGATCTGGCAAAGGCGCGCTTTGCGAAAACGCGGATTGTGGCGCCGTTCGATGGCATCATCGGCGCGCGGCGGGTGAGCGTCGGCACGTTTTTGCGAGTGGGCCAGGCGATCACCGATTTGGCGAACATTGATGAAATCCGCGTGACCTTTTCCGCTCCCGAGCGCCTCCTCTCCCGGTTATCGCAGGGCGCGACGGTGGCGGTTTCGACCACGGCATTTCCGGGATACGAATTGCAGGGACAGATTATCGTGATCGAACCAATGATCGATCCGACCACTCGCAGCGCCGGCGTTGTCGCGCGGGTATCGAACCCCGAGCGAAAATTCCGTCCCGGAATGTCTGCTAATGTCTCCGCGGTTTTGAGCGAGCGCCCCGAGGCCCTGACCATACCCAACGAAGCCGTGTTTGGCAGCGGCAACCAGACTTTTGTGTTTATCGTGAAACCGGATAGCACGGTAGCTCGCGTTCCTCTCACGCTCGGGATACGTTTGCCGGATGTGGTTGAAGTGCTGGAAGGATTGCAGCCGGGAATGACGGTGGTCCGCGCCGGCCACCAGAAGCTTTTCGACGGCGGAAAGGTGATGCCGATCAGCAGCGCCGGGGATTCGAAATCAAATGGCGATACTACAGCAACAAAATAAGGTGTACCTTATGAGCGAACACAACTACCAGATCAATCTGGATGTCAAATACCCTCACCTTGAACTAATAGATGTCCCGAGCATCGTTCGCGACTGCACGGAAAAATGGTTCAATCAAACTCTCACGCAGGTCAACGGCAGCGTCGTGAGAATCGGCATCGTGCAGGGCGAATTCCACTGGCATAAGCACGACCACGATGACGAATTCTTTTTCGTGCTCGAAGGCAGATTTCTGATTGATCTTGAAGATCGCACCATCGAACTCGGTCCCCAGCAAGGCGTGACTATTTCCAAAGGAGTCATGCATCGGCCCCGAGCTCCGCAAAAGACCGTGATGCTCATGGTGGAAACCAGCGCCATCAAGCCAACGGGCGATTAAACACGCTGCCCAATAATGACATCAAAATTTAAAATAGCTATCTTCGGACTCGGTGGTGTCGGTGGATATTTTGGAGGAAAATTAGCCGCTAACTTTTCAAACTCAAAGGACACTGAAATCATTTTCATTGCCAGAGGAAAAAATGAAAAAGCCATAAAGTCAAATGGCTTAAAACTGGTAACCTCCCAAGGTGAACAAATCATTCATCCGGCCATCGTAACAAGTCGGCCCGGACGAATGGGATTCGTTGATTTGGTTATTTGCTGTGTCAAAAGTTATGATTTGGAAACGAGCATTGAATCGCTCAAACCTTGCGTTAACGACAACACTATTATTCTGCCTCTGCTCAATGGCGTTGACGCAACGGAAAGAATTGAAAAAATAGTTTCGCAGGCAGAAGTTTGGGAGGGGTGTGTTTACATCATTTCAAGATTAATAGCACCCGGAATAGTAAAAGAAAGCGGCAGCATCAACGTGCTGTATTTTGGCTCAGAGCAGGGAACAAAAGAGAAGCTGGAACATGTTGAAACCCTTTTCAAGTCAGCGGGAATCAATGCACATTTATCAGACAACATCTTACGGACTCTTTGGGAAAAATTTCTTTTCATTTCACCTTTAGCGACGCTTACCTCATACCTCGACCTTTGCGTTGGAGACATCGTGCGCAACAAACAACACAAAGAATTGCTGTTGAATTTATTGAATGAAATAAAAAAGATAGCCGATGCAAAGAAGATATCCCTTTCGGAAAACATCATTCAAAAAACATTGGATAAAATTTCGTCACTCCCTTATGAAACAACCTCATCCATGCACAGTGATTTTCAAAGAGGGAATAAGGCCGAGGTAAATTCACTGACGGCTTATGCCATAGAGCTTGGCAGGGAGTTAAGCGTGCCAACGCCTTACTATGAAAAATTGTTGGTTGGATTGAAAGAAAAATTGGTCAGATTGTAGATGAAAACGTTAGGACTTATCGGAGGAACGAGCTGGGTTTCCACCGTTGATTATTACCGCCTAATCAATCAAACGGTCAATGAAAAATTGGGAGGGTTACATTCTGCAAAGCTGTTCCTGTATTCCATGAACTTTGCAGAGTTTAAAAAGCTTGCAGATGAAAACAACTGGAGAGCAATCTCATCCATTTTATGTTCCGCTGCCAAAAGGCTCGAGGGTGCCGGCGCCAAATGTATCGTTATCTGTGCCAACACGCCTCATAAGGTAGCGGATGATATTCGTTTGGCCATTCAAATACCTTTGATTCACATTGCTGAAGCTGCGGCGAAAGAAATCAAGAGGAAGGAGATAACAAAGGCCGGGTTGCTTGGCACAAAATTTACCATGGAAGAAAACTTTTTCAAAGACAAACTATCGCAGCAACAAATTGAATCACTGGTACCCGATGCCAATGACCGGGAATTTATTCACCACTCTATTTTCAGCGAACTCGGGAAAGGCATATTCACTCCGGAAACCAAAGCCAGATACAGCAACATCATCAACAAGTTAGTTGCAGAGGGTGCAGAGGGGATAATTTTGGGCTGCACAGAAATTCCACTCCTGATAAAACCGGAAGATTGTTCTGTTCCGGTCTTTGATACGACAATTATTCATGCTAAAGCCGCTGTGGAGTTTGCATTAAGCCAGTGAGAGGAGAAATGCAGATGGTCGCAAATTGCGACCAGTTTCGTAGACGGGACACAGGAAGAGTCGGATGCTTGGTTAAGATTATGCAATGGCGGTCCGTTCAAGGTCACAAATTGTGACCTTGAAGCGAGGAGCTAGTGAATGATGAAAGACCATAATCTGATTCCATCTGAATACATCGAGCAACGGATCTTTCTAATCCGTGCTCAGAAGGTGATGATTGACCGTGATCTGTCGGAATTATACGGTGTTGAGACAAAATATCTGAATCGGCAAGTGAAACGAAACAAAGAGCGCTTTCCTGAAGAATTTATGTTTCAGTTGACTCCAAAAGAAAAAAATGAACTGGTGACAAATTGGCACCGGTTCGCTTCTCTGAAACACTCCAGCGCGCTTCCCTATGCATTTACCGAACACGGTGTTGCGATGCTTTCCAGCGTTCTCAACAGTGACCGGGCAGTGAAGATGAGCATCTTAATTATCAAGGCGTTCGTTCGTCTGCGAGAAATTATCTACACTCATAAAGAGCTTTCACAAAAGCTCCATCTAATCGAGATGAGAATTGATAAACAAGAAGAGACTATTGAAACCATTATTGAAGCAATCCGACAACTCCTTACACCGCCGGAAAAGCCGAAACGAAGAATCGGCTTTCGAGTCAAAGAAGCAAGAGCGCGCTATGTCGTTCGTCGTCGAAGGAGCTAAGATTTTCTTTAGAAACAATTTGAAAGGAAAGCCCCATGAAACTTAGCCACGTTTCCATACAACGCCCGGTATTCGCCAGCGTCATGAGCTTCACGATCCTGCTGTTCGGGATTATTTCCTTCATTCGCTTGCCGGTGCGCGAGTATCCGGATATCGATCCCCCGATCATCTCCGTCGTCACCTTCTACCGTGGCGCCAGCCCCAGCGTGGTGGAAACCGAAATCACCAACGTGCTGGAAGAACAGTTCGCCACCCTCGAAGGGGTCAAGACTATGACCTCGTCGAGCCGGGAACAGGGCTCGGTGATCACCATTGAATTCGAATTGGAGCGCAACGTTGACGAGGCTGCCAACGACGTCCGCGACCGCGTCTCGCGCGTGCGCAGCAATATGCCTCGCGAGATCGACGACCCGGTCGTCTCCAAAGTCGATGCCAACGCCCAGGCCATCGTCTGGCTCGCGCTCTCCAGCGATCGCCACAGCGGACTGGAGCTTACCGACATCGCCGACCGCGTCTTGAAAGAACGCATCCAGCGCCTTCCCGGCGTCGGCTCGGTGATCATCGGCGGGGAGCGCCGCTACGCCATGCGCGTCTGGCTCGATCCGCTGCGCATGGCCGCCCACGGACTGACGACCCAGGACGTCGAAGACGCCATCCGCAGAGAGAATGCTGAGATCCCGGGCGGAAGAGTAGAAGGGGCGGAGCGGGAATTCTCGGTTCGCACGCGCGGTGAGCTTTCGACCCCGGAGGAGTTCGGCGCGGTCATCGTGTCTCAAAGTCAGGACAACCTCGTGCGCCTGCGAGACGTCGCCGAGGTGACCGTGGGCGCCGAAGATGAACGGACCGTGGCGCGCTACAACGGACAACCAGCGGTGGGGTTGGGCATCGTCAAACAATCCAAGGCCAGCACGGTGGATGTTGCCGCCGAAGTGCGCAGCGCATTGCAGGAACTGACCGGCCTCCTGCCCGCCGGCATGAGGCTCGATGTGGCGTACGACTCATCTACCTTCATCAACGAATCGATTGCGGAAGTACGGGAGACGTTGATCATTGCCATGTGCCTGGTGGTGCTGGTGGTGTTCGCATTCCTGAAAAGTCTGCGCGCGACTACAATTCCCACCGTGGCCATTCCTATCTCAATTATCGGCGCCTTTGCGGCTGCCTACTTTGCCGGATTCACCATCAATATCTTGACCCTGCTGGCGCTGGTGCTCGCCATCGGCATAGTGGTGGACGACGCCATCGTGGTGCTGGAAAATGTTTATCGCCACATGGAAATGGGCAAGAGCCGTTGGCAGGCCGCTTTCGATGGCAGCAAAGAGATCGGTTTTGCGGTTGTCGCAACGACCATTTCTCTAGTGGCGGTATTTGTGCCGCTGGCGTTCCTGACCGGTTCGGTTGGACGCTTGTTCAACGAGTTCGGCGTCTCGCTGGCGGTGGCCATTCTCATCTCCGGTTTCGTTGCGCTCACGTTAACGCCCATGCTCTGCTCCA
>Ga0247727_10006062_pt1 | contig 23990 bp, 22 predicted proteins | sample WisWelCaveWW1625_FD_202498 | JGI IMG/M metagenome (GOLD analysis project Ga0247727, IMG submission 202498) | Biofilm microbial communities from Wishing Well Cave, Virginia, United States - WW16-25 | ecosystem: Environmental > Aquatic > Deep subsurface > Groundwater > Cave microbial mat | place... | reverse complement strand
AGGGCTTACCCGTGCGGGTGAGGGCTTACCCGTGCGGGTGAGTGATTCCCCCGTGCCGCCGAGCGGTTCGCCGGCACCGGCGAGTGGTTCGCCGATTTCGGTGAGTGGTTCGCCGGTACGCTGGAATCACTCGCCCGCACGCCGGCGCCGTCGAACCGCACGGGCGGAAGGCTCAGCCGTGCGGTGAAACAATTCGCCCGTACCGGCAACGGTCTTGACCGTGCGGGTGAGCGACATATCCTGAACTGCGAGGCTGCCCTTGAAGCCGCCGTCAAACGAGCAAACCTCTGGTGAGTCATGCAATTCAGTCTCGTCCGATTGATGGCAGTGATTGCGGTTGTTGCCGCGTCGCTCGGATACAGTCGATTCGTCGGTTGCGGATACCTGATCGCGGCATGGATCGCGATTGCACTGGCCGCGATCGCATTGCTTGCGAAACGGTCGGATGCTCCGCGAATCCTCGTATCGGTCGCGTTTATCATGATCGGGATATCGGCGCTGACTTTGCCCCTTCCAGCGATTCGGCCTTCGGCCGAGGAAGGTGACGAATACCGCCACATGATGTTTGGGGCGGTCGCCGGCTGGTTGATTGCAGGCATAGTGAACTGTCAGGAGTGGGCAATGAAGGCAAGTGCACTCTGGGGAGCGCTCGTTGCTTTCCTAGTCATGTTGGGCGGCCTGCTACTCATGGGGCCGTGTGGTCCGTCGTCGCCGATCGTTTACATCCTGATCTTTCCCGGACTCTTCCTCGGCGAGTGGTTTCATAACGACTGGGTCGTCGTGCTGACTCAGTTGGTCGTGGGCGCCTTGATCGGCCACCTTGTCGGGCGCACGTTCCGACGGGACGCGTCTTGAACGGCGACGACTAGCTCGCCAGGAACGACAATGAAACTCCCGCGTTGGGCTGGTTGCAACGACAAACCCGCTTGCCTTGAGTCATCATCCATGCGAATCTGTAAACAGCGGCGAAAGCGAATGCCATGGCGGAATTCCACAAGCAGCGACCAGCGCACGAACGTGGAGGCACAGACAAATGACACGTCTCGTATTGGAGCTTCCGGCCGAGTTGGCTCAGGAGCTGAAAGCAAGACGCATTGACGAATCGAGTGCGAAGCAAATCGCACTGGCCGCCCTGACGCTCTCGGTACAACAGGGAGTCGACGACGTTCCGCCGTCAACGCCGGACGACGCCGCGTCGTTTGCGCGACAGTTAATCTCACAGAACCGATCTCTCTTTGAAGAATTGGCCCGCCTGTGACGAGTGCCGACGATCCCGCGGAACGCATCGCCGATCTGGTACTTGGCATGTACCAGATTCACGCGGCGGTACTGGCCGAGACCGGCGGCCTTGAAGGATTGCGCGACGCACACCTGCTACACGCGGCGGCCGCGCGGCCGTTCGCGACGTTCGGCGGGCAACCGCTCTACCGATCCGAATTCGAGCAGGCCGCAGCATTGTTTCATTCGCTCATAAAGAGTCATCCATTCATGGACGGCACCAAGCGAACCGCGTTTCTTTCCGCCCTGTGGTTCTTGCACTTGTGCGGACATGCAATTCCCTCAGAGTTGCCACGGGACGCGTCTGTTTCGTTTTGCGTGGCCGTGGCCGAAGAGGGCCTGCACCCGGACCAGCCGACTCGAACGGTCGGCGAGATCGCGGAGTGGTTTCAGAAACTGCTTGCGTGAATACGGACCAGAGTCATGAAACTCCCGCGTTGGCTGATGATCACGATGCTGACTTCGAGCGTGCTGGCCGTGCTCGGCGCCGCCGGCTGGTGGTGGGTCACGTGGCCGGAGCGGACCGCAAGGGAGTTTGTTGAGCTGCTGCGCGACGGGAGAGAATCAGAAGAGGAATGGCTGGCGCCACATCGATCGTTGCGTTGGGAACGAGATGGACTTCGTGGTCCGATGGATTTGCTGTGCGCGCGGCTCCGGTTCCGCATCATTTACGATGACGGCGGTTCCCATGAAACGATTATTTCTCAAAGAGGGTCGATCGAAACGCGCCGACCAGAGTAAGCGGTGGGTGGCGAATGGCTGGGGTCGAGTCCTCGAAGTGCCCCAGCAATCGCGAACGATCGTCCGTCGGCTACTTCTGGGGTCTCGAAGACTCGACCCCAGGCACCCGCGCGCTGAATCGCCCGCGGTTCATCAAGGGCACGTCTGACCCTGCGAGAGTATCTGAGAGGGCGTGATCGATGGCGGCGGCGGTGGGATTGACCGCCGAGCAGATTGGAGTGCCGATGACCACGGGCCCGCCTCGCGAGTAGACGAAGTTGTTCGACGGCGCCACGGGTTGAGTGCCGTCGAGTGAGTTGGCGAATTCCTCGAATGCGTTTTGCGCGCCACAGAAAGATTCACCGTCCGCACGGAGCAGTTGGGTTCGCGTGTAGGTGGCGTCCGGCAGCCGGCGCCGTTCCAGAGGCACACCATTGTTCATGAGGTTCGTGTCAACGCTCGGATCGGCGAGCACATGGCCGAGACCGAGCAGGTGGCCGTACTCATGCGCGACGACGACGGCGACCCGCGTGGCATAGAGTCGCCGAACGGCCGCGGACGGACGGCCGTTGCGAAAATCGGGGCTGAAGCTTGCCGTAAACGTGAAGCCATAGTTCTCGAGGTTGTTGCCTTCGGGCGCCAGAAATGCCACGCCGATAATGGGTGTTGCCGAGAAACTCAGGCCGCTCGCGTAGATCACATCGACCAGTTGCGAGTCGGATGCCCGCCCAACGGCGAGGGCCGACTGACCCAGGTCGATGCCGGGTCGATCGGTGAGTCCACCGGTTACGATGCGCGGCGGGTTCGGTAGCTCGCTCAGGAGCGACTCGACGCGACGCCCAATCATTCGGATCGTTTGCTGCGCGGCAGAAGCAGTCGGGAACTGATCGGCAAACGACGACGCCGGCACAAAGCCGCCATCCGCGAGCGAAAGCGTGTCACCGGGGGTCGTGAAGTCCACGACGAGAAGATTGGGCGAACGCGCCATGAGACAACGCCCCTCCAGTTGCTCGACACCGAGCGATCTGGCGATGCGTTTCGATCGCTCCACTCTTGAAGGCCGGCTCATGGTTTCCCCTTTCAACGGAGCGCGCGGGCGAATCTCGTGATCGCGTGGGCAGCCAACGGCGCGTCGAATGCGGCGCATTGTATCTCGCACCACGAGATCCGCAAGCGCCGCAACGAGAGGGTAGTGGTACAGATCGGCGAGCGGGGGGCGTCAGCCCCCTGATCGTCGGCGCAGAATCAGGGGCTTCACAGCCCCCGCTCGCCAAACTGTACCACGACCGACGAAAGGGTTTCGACAACGAGTCGTATCTGGCGATGTGGGTCGAACAATGGTGAGGTCATCAAGCCGCAGTGAGAGCGACCGGTTGGAATGACGTAGATCGAGTCGAGCACCCTTCAGCATTCGACGCGGGTTGATTTCATGCGGCGGAAGCGTCAGAATGCCGGCCCGGTCGGGGCGCGGCTGCGTGGGTCGATTTATTCTGGAGCGATGAATGAACGTCAAGAAACACAGCTTCGATGAGATTGAAGACCTTAAGCGTGAGTGGACGGAGAAGTGGGTCGAGGTGGACGTTTCGCGTTCGGAACTGAAACGGTTCGCGAGCCGGCCGGGCCGTGTGATCACCGTGAACATGAGCGGCCGGGCGTTGGTGCAGTTTGAAGAGGGCGATGGCTATGGCTGGGGCCGCTACGACATCGCGCTGCCGTTTTTGAAGCAGGTTGAAAAGCCCGCACCGGTCGTGAAGGCCAAAGAGGAAAAGCACGCCGCGGCCGAAAAGCCCAAGGTCGAATCCGCGGTGACAACGGGCGAGTCGAAACCAGCCGCGAAGATGTCGCCGATCGAACTGATGCGAGCCAAGGCCGCCGCAAAAGCTGCGGGCGCCGGTGAGCTGGTGAAGTCGGACGCGTCAGCGCCTGCCGCGGAATCGAAACCGGCCGGCAAGATATCGCCCATCGAAATCATGCGGGCGAAGGCCGCCGCGAAGGCGGCGGCCGGCGGCGAGTCCGCACCGCCGGAAACGGCACCGGCCGCGGAATCGAAACCGACTGGCAAGATGTCGCCCCTGGAAATGATTCGCGCCAAGGCCGCGGCGAAAGCGGCCGAAGGCGGCGACGCGGCGCCGACCGCCAGCGATGCACCGCCGACGGCGCCCGTCAATGCCGACGACGCGAAGCCGGCTGGAAAGATGTCGCCGCTCGAAATGATCCGCGCCAAGGCCGCCGCTAAAAAGGCCGCTGAAGAGGGCAAGTCCGAATAGTTACAACTCAAATCCCGACGCTTGGCTCAGGAACATGAGCCGCGGCACGTTCGCGCGGAAGAATGATTGCAGGTCGATTTGGATCGATGATTGTTTCGCGGCCGTCACGCCGATCAGCAGCTCCCGCAAACTCAGCGGACGATTGTATTCGATCACATTGGTGTCGCTGATCCCGGCGAGCTTTTCGGCGGCCGCGATGGCATCTTCGAGGTAGCCGATTTCGTCCACGAGGCCGCGGGCTTTGGCTTCGCGCGCGATGTAGACCTCGCCGGTGGCCAGTTCGCGGACCTTACTCTCGTCCAGGCCGGCTGCCGTGCGACCCTCTACCACCACTTCGATGAAGGTCTGGAACGCGTCGTCGATCAGCGCGTCCCAGCGCGTGCGTTCGTCGTCGGTCATCACCCGGAACGGCGAGCCCGAATCTTTGAGCGGGCCGGTCTTGATGACTTCCATGCGGACTTTCCATTCATCCATCAGTTCGGCGACGTTTGGGAAGCTGGCGATGACGCCGATCGAGCCGGTCATCGTGGTTCGCTCGGCGAAGATTTTGTCGGCCGGCGCGGAGACGTAGTAGCCACCCGACGCGGCCAGGCCCTGCATCGACACGACAACCGGCTTGGTCGCGCCCGGCCCGCGGCAGAGTTTCTTAACCTCGCGATGAATGTGGTCGCTCGCGTTGATCGTGCCGCCGGGCGAGTCCACGCGGAGCACCACGGCCTTGACGGCGTCGTCCTCCTTCGCGGCCTTGATCTGATCGAGCACGAACTCGGCCGTCGCCTCCATGATGATGTCGTCCACCGAGACGATTGCGATCTTCTGCGACGACGCCTCGTTGCCGCTGTGATGTGCTTCTTCCAACCAAGCCGAGTCGGAAACGCCAAACGAACTAAAGATCGCGTACATGCCGACGCAAAAAATGACCGCGAAGAAGCCGACCATCGCAAACAACACGAGGACGGCCTGGAAGAATCCACCGCCGCGCCGCGGCGGTGGCGGCGGCATGTACGCGCTCGTTGCCGGCTGCAGATTTTGAGGTTGTGGCGATCCGAGGTACTGTTCGGTCATGGCAATTTCCTTTCAATGTGAACGGCGAGCGTCTGACAGCGAACTTCGCAAGCACCGGCGCGACGGATTATATCATCGTTCGCTCGAACTGGGTTTGGCGGTTTCGGCCGAGTCGTCGGGAACGGGGAACGCCGGCGCGCCGTACGGCACAGGCGGGTCGAACAATTCCGCGTGCTCGATCTCAAAGATCTTCCAGCGGCCCGCGTCGCGCCGCAGCCGATACGCCTGCCGCTCCCACTGCCGCCCGTCGTAAACGCGCTCGACGACGAGCCGCGCGCGGTCCGGCCCGGCTTGCTCCGACGTGTCGTGCATGACCGCTCGCCCGGTGATCGGCGCGGCCAGTTCCTTCAGATAGACGGCAAACTTCCCGGTCGCCTGATCCTGCGCGTCGCGCTCGAGCCGCTCCCGCAACTCGCCGCCAAAGCAGTCCAGGTAGTTCGCGACGTGGCCAGCCTTCATCGCGTCATACATCGTCGTGAGGCACGCCGCCGGCTCGTCCGCGGTCAGCCCGCGCGGCCAAACGCCCGCACCGACCAGCAGGCCGACCAACACCAGCGACGTGATCGCACCCGCGACAACCTTTTTCATTCACGCCCCGCTCCTCACCCTCAACCCTCAACTTTCGACCCTCAACTTTCAACTCCGTTCACGGCTCATTCCTCATGATCGTGATATCCACGCCCTTGCCCGAGTCAACGAGCACCTTGGATCGAAATCTCGGAATGACCTCGGCCATTGTTTCGAGGTAGAGCCGTGTCCCGGTGATCGCCGGCGCCTTCGAGTACTCGTAGAGCAGCTTGTCGAATCGGTCGGCGTCGCTGCGGGCCAAGTCGATCGCGCGGTCGTGGGCAGCCCGCGCGCGGTCGGTGGCCTCTTGCGATTCGCTGCGCGTCTGAGCGCGTTTTTCGTTGGCGTACGTGCCGGCCTCGAGTTTGAGCCGTTCGCTCTCGCTGCGGGCGCTGGCCGCGCGCGTGAAGGCGTCGGCGACCTGCGGCGGCGGCGACAACTCCGTCAGGCTCACCGACCGAACGTGTACGCCGAGGCCGAACGACTCCAGCCGCTTTTTCAGCTTGTCTTCGATCAGGATCGCCAGCGCGTCCTTGCCGCTCGTGAGCACCGAGTCGATCGACTGATCGGCGAGCGTGGCGGTGATCGCCGATTCCGTCGCGCGCGTGACGATGCGGGCCGGGTCGGACGATTCGAAGAGGAACATTCTCGGGTCGTCGATCGTGAACTGAACGGTGGCCTGCACGTTCACCAGGTTTTGGTCGCCGGTCAGAAATTGCGCGAGCGTGTCGGTGGGGGGCGCACCGATCACGCGGTCGGTCGATGCCGCCGCGCCGATTGTCACGGTCTTGGTTTCGCCCGGTTTCACGAGGTCCACGCGTTCGAGGCCCCACGGAAATCCCCAGTGCAGGCCCGGATCAGACGGCTCAGGGACGACGCGGCCAAATCGGCGGACGACGGCACGCTGGTCCGTGCCGACCGCGTAGATGCCGGTCGCGGAATAAGCGATCGCCGAGAGAATCAGCACGACGATGAGCCACCTCACGGGCCGTCCTCCTTCGCTCCGCTGCCGCGCGAACCGCTGGCGGGCGGCGCGGTCTGCGGCTCGCCGTTCGGTCCGGCCTGGCGCGGCGGCTTCGCCGGGGCCGGCAGGTTCGGCATGCCTTCCGTGAGCAGCTTGAGCAGCGGCGAATCGGCGGAGAGCACGATCGTGGTCTTGTCGTTGAGGATCGCGCGGTAGGTGTCGAGGGTTTTCACGAGTTGATAAAACTGCGGGTCGCGGCTGTGCGCCTCGTTGGCGATTCTCATCGCTTGAGCTTCGCCCTCGCCGCGCAGCCTCTCGGCGTCGGCCTGTGCCTTGGACAAGATTTGGGCCTTCTCCGTATCGGCGAGGCTGCGGATTTTCGCGGCCTCGCTCTTGCCCTCCGCGCGGTAGCGTTCGGCCACGCCTTGCCGCTCCGCGCGAATCATGTCGAAGATCGCCGGCTTCACGCCTTCCGGATGGTTGAACCGCTTGATCCGCACGTCCACGACCTCGATGCCGAACTGATCGATCGCGTCGCGGCGAATCGCTTCGGTCAGCTCGCCATTCAGCGAATCGAGTTTGATGTCGGTCGGTTCGAGGCTGACGAATTGCGACAGGCTCATCTGCCCGACCTTCGCCTTGAGCATCGAATCGATTCGCTCGCGCAGCCGGTCCTGCGCGACGGTGAGCGTGCCGACCGACTGCAGAAACTTGAGCACAGTCGGTTGAAATTCGCTCCCCATCTCGCTCGCGAACTGCGGCGACGTGATGCGCCAGCACGCGAACCATTCGATCGAAAGCGGCGGGCCGCCGAGGCTTGAGCGTAGCCGGTCCGCGGGCGACGGCTCCTGGTCCTGACCCGTGCGAGGCCGGTCGCGCGTGAGCATTTGGCTGCCGGGCGGATTGGCCAACTGCAGTCGCCGGTCAAGTCGCCGCACACTCTGATACGGCGCCTTGAATTTCAAGCCCGGCTCGACGTGCAGTTTCAACGGCTTGCCGAACTCCGTCACGTAAACGTACTCCGTCTGGTCCACGAACACGCACATCGAATACGCGAGCCAGCCGACGACCGCCAGCGCGAGGAGTGTCAGCACAACGCGGCGACCTCCCGCGGCGAGGGCCGCCGAACGTTCGCGATCGTGCGCGTGATCGTGATGATGGTCGTGTTCGTGATCGTGTGAACGATCGTGATCGTGTGCTTCTTGATGCATGGGTATTCTCAGGGCACGGAAACTCAGATCTCAAATCTCAAATCACAAACAACTCTCAACTCTCAATCCTCGGTCCACATTCAACCAACCCGCATCACGGTTCTTCCTCGCCCATATCGCGCAGCGGTCGCGTCGTGGGCGAGGTCAACACGGGCGGCAGATTCATGTTCAGCTTGTCCGGATTCGCCATGAAAATCTGACGGCGGCCGGCCGCGGCGGGGTCGAGAATCAGTTTTTCTTTATTGCCGAGCGTGGCCTGCACCGCGTCGAGGTAGAGCCGGAATTCGGAGAGCACCGGCGCGTCGGCGTGCGCGGCCTCGCGGGCGAGGAACGCGGCCGAATCGCCGCTCGCGCGGTTCACGCGTTCGTCGCGGTATGCCTGCGCGCGGTGCAGTTCGCTCACGGCGTCGCCGCTCAGATGCGGTTTCAGTTCGGCCCACAGCGCGTCGCTCAGTCCGCGTTCCGGCCTGCTCAGTTTTTCCATCGCCGATTGGCCGGCCACGACGATGATTTGCTGGCGGAAATACGCGTCGGCCTCTTTTTGCATTCGCTCGCGGTCTTTCGTGGCACTTGAAACATCGTGAAACGCGTTCACGACCTGCAGCGGCGGGTGAACGTCCTGCAGCGCGACGGCGCGAATCTCGACGCCGAGCCGATACTCGTCGGCCCGCCTCTGCAGAGTCCTACGGGCCTCGTTTTCCATCTCGGCCCGTTCGACCGTGAGGATGTTCCAAAACGTCCGCCGCGCGGCCATCTCACGCAGCACGCCCTCGGCGATCGACTTCACGACCTCATCGGGATTTCGCACGTCGAAGAGGAATCGCGTCAAATCTTGCTCCGAGCGTCGCACGCTGAAGTGCACGGCAGCGTTCAGTTCAAGCAGGTTTTCATCGCCAGTGAAGAGCAGCGATTCCTCTTCCATGCGTTCGATCGCGCCCTCGCGGTGCGTGCTGGTCCACTCGATCGGCCTGCCGCCTTCGATCAGGCCGGTGCTCTTCGAGCGGAATCCGATCTCCGCGACGCGCACTCGCTCTGGCGTGAACTTTTGCACGGATTCCCACGGCGGCGGCAGCACGAAGTGTATGCCCGGCTCGAGCGCCGCGCGGAACCGGCCGCAACGCTTCGCGATTCCGACTTCTTCGGGCTCGACCGTCGTTATGCCGAGCAAGAGGTACCAGAGCACGGCGACGACCGCCGCGCCGCGAATGACCTGACGACGACGACGAGCCAGCCACTTTATCGGTTGCAGCAACGGATCGAAGATCGCACGAGTCTGTCGCACGAAATTGGCGCCGACCGACTCGAACCGGCCGAACGGCGAGCGCTCCCAACGCTCGAACCAGAGCAGCCGCATCGCGTTCACGAGCACCAGAAACGAGCCGATTTGATGATAGATCGCCGCGGCGACCGGGCCCATTTGTTCGGCGGCCGCGAGCAAGATCGCCAGGCCGTTCACGATGAACGCGAACACAACGATGTTCTGGCGAATCACTCGCATCGTCGCGCGGCTAAGTCGCACGAGGCCGGGCAACGGCGTGAGCGGGTCGCCCATCAAAATGAGGTCGCCGGCCTCGGCCGCGATGTCGCTGCCCACGCCGCCGAGCGCGAGTCCGACGTCGGCCGACGCGAGTGCGGGCGCGTCGTTCACGCCGTCGCCGATCATGGCGATGCGGAATTGCTGATTGCCGGTTGCCGATTGCTGAACGCGCCAGGCGTTGATCCACGCGGCCTTGTCCTGCGGCAACATCTCGGCCTCGACGTGGTCAATGCCCACCGCGCGGGCCACGGTTTCCGCGGCCGGGCGGCGGTCGCCCGTGAGCAGCACGATTTCGTTGATGCCCAAGTGCCGCAATTCGTGCAGCACGTTGGCGGCCTCCGGCCGGATCGTGTCGCGGGCGCCGATGAGGCCAATCACCGTGCCGGCGACGGCGACGGCGAGCGGCGTTTGGCCGGTCGCGTCGAGCTGTGCGAACGCCGATTCGATTTCCGACGTGACGCCGATGCCCTGCTGTTCGAGCAACCGGCGATTGCCGACGCAAATTTGTTGAGAGGGCGAGTTCGCCACGACTCCGGCGCCGGGAAATGCCGTGCCGGAATCGACCGCCGGCGCGAACAGTTCGCGGCGACGCGCCTCCGCGACGAACAATCGCGCGATCGGGTGCTCGCTGCGTTCCTCAGCCGCCGCGGCGAATGTGAGCACCTCGTCAGGCGTGCGTCCGCCGAGCGGAATGACATCGCCGAGTTGCAGCTTGCCTTCCGTCAGCGTGCCCGTCTTATCGAAGGCCACTGCGGTGACGTGAGCGAGCCGTTCGAGCGCCACGCCGCCCTTGATGAGCACGCCGCGTTTCGCGAGCCACGCCAGCGCGGCCATGATCGCGGCAGGCGTCGCGAGAATCAGCGCACACGGACAGGCGACGACTAGCACGGCGAGCGTCGGCATCCAATTGAGCGTCGTCCAACTCGGCGAGTTGCGGTTCGTGTAGACGAGCGTCGCGGCGGCCGCGGCGAGCACGACCGGCAGGAAGATTCGCGCGTACCGATCCGCGAGCCGTTCAAGCGGGGCCTTGTTCTGCTGGGCCTCGGCCACGAGGTGAATCACCTGCGCGAGCGTCGTGTCTTCGACGAGCTTATCCGCGCGGATCTCAAGAGCACCGAACTGATTGAGCGTGCCGGCGAAGACCGAGTCGCCGGGCGATTTGTCCGCAGGCAGGCTCTCGCCCGTCAGCGTGCTCTGATCCACGGCCGACTGCCCTTTCAACACCGTGCCGTCGATCGGAATCCGCTCGCCCGGCCGCACGACGACGTGATCGCCAACTTGCACGTCGTGGACGGGCAAGTCGGCCTCAGTCTCGCCGCGCCGCACGTGTGCTACGCGCGGCTGCAATTCGAGGATCCGCCGCAACTCGCGATGCGTGCGCGAAAACGTGATCGCCTCCAGCGACTCGCCGACCATTGCGATGAAAACGACTTCCGCGCCGACCGCGTACTCCTTAAGGATGAGCGACGCGAGCACGGCGATGGCGAGCGCCAAATCAGCCCCGACGTTGCCCTCGAACAGCGCGAGCAACGCTCCGTAAACGATTCGCGCCCCGCCTAGCACGGCCGCGGCAAGCGCGAGATCGACGAAACCAAACGGCTTGTTCGAGCCCGTCAAACCCGACCAATACAAAATGAGATGTCCGCCGAGCAGCACGCCGAGCACCGCCGTCAGCGCGTACAGCGACCCGAACGACGGCGGTCGCAACGAATCCTCCGGGTCGATTTTGTGCTGCATGTGCATGCGGCGGGCACCTGTGAGGCAAGTCCAACGTAGAAGCGGCTGAAACCAAAGTCAACCGAGCTGGAGCGGCGCTCGGCGCGTCCGGCTCGTTCGCATCGAGACGACTACGAACTCATTCGCAAAATCGAAGCGCAAACAAGTCCGCGTCCTTCATGACGAAGCGCAGCCGGACAGGCTGGCCGGCGAGGCGGCGCAGGTCGTTGCCGGATTTCCACGATACGGATCGCTCGATTTCGTTGCCGATCTGTTCGCGGCAGTCGTCGATCGCGAAGCCGGCGAGCGGCTCGCCGTGCGGATTTTGAATTTCGACGCGGATGCCGCCGGCCGCCGACGTGGAGAAGTTCAGGAACAAGTGACGGCCGGTGAACGTGAGCGGTTTCGTGACGAGTTCGCCGCCCAAGTACCCCGCGCGGACGGAGGCAAAGCCGTCGAGGCGGAGCGAGTAGCGGCGGAGGTGCGCGGTCGGCTGGGCGTAGTCTTGGTTCACGTAGACGGACATCTCGGCCGGGCCGGTCTGAACGACGTTGAGGGCCGGGTAGTTCGTGCGCGAGACCCAATTCTGCGCGCCGACGCCGGGCCGAATAAAGCCGTCAAGGAACGAGCGATCGTAGATGTTGCCGCCGCGCGATGTCATAAAGATCGCGTCGGACGTGTCTTTGAAATAGCTTGGGTTCACGTCGATCGCGCGGGCCTGATCGTCGGAGAGCACCTGCCGGCCCGGGAAGAATCGCGCGGCGACGGAGACGTACACGTGCGGCGCGCGGAAGTACGGGTGCGTCTGATTGGTGTAGAGGTGCTCGATTGGGGCGCCGCCGCTGCCGTGCCGGTATTCCATCAGCTCAGGCGGCGTCCACGCGAGGAAGTCGCGGCTCGTCGTGCGCGCGATGCGGCGGATGCCCTCATTGAAGACGCGGAAGTAGCAGACGTACTGCTGCTCGGCCGGCGACCAGCATGACACGTTTTGCGAATCGAACATGTACTTGAACGGCACGAGCGACTTGTCGATCACCGGCAGGTCGCGCAGTTTTCGCCAACGGATGCCGTCGGGCGACGCGAACGCGACCAAGCCGCTCGACATCGTGCCGCCGAGTGCCTTGAACCGATCGTCGTCCGCGACGCCGAGCCGCGTGTCGAGGAACGGGCTGAAATTGTGCGTGGTCGGCGCAGCGCCGGCGAGGATCACGTTGTTGTCGCGCGTCCCATCGACCTCGAACAGGCCGAGCTTCGGCTTCTTCCATTCGCGGCCGTCGGCCGATTCCGCGTAGCACGTGACCTCGCGGCTCGATCCGTCAGCCCCGGCCGTCGGCAGGCCGCGGTAATAAAGTCGAAATGAGTCACCCTCGCGGATCACCGTGCAGTAGGCGCAGAACGGGCCTTCCCACGGCTGATCGAACTTGAGCACGACGCCTTCGTCGCGCGGCGAATGCAGTTCGAGTCGTGCCCCGTCAAGCCGGTCAATGAGCAGTCGGTCCACGAACAACTCGCGGCGACTGCCGATGTCAATCGGCGCGTCCTGGCCGCGGACCTGCTGGGCCGGGACCGTTGTGGCCAGCAGAGTCGCGAGCGGGATGAATGCGACACTGCGAAAGACGGCGCGTTGCACGAGCGTATCCTCCGTTGGCGGAACCACGCGATCATAGCTGAACAATCTGGCGCGTGATGGCGTAATCCTTGATCTTCGTGTCCTCCGCGAGCAAAAACGCCTTGCTGAGTATGAATGCCGACCAAACCGAACGCCGAGGCGCCGTGAGCGGTTCACCCGGCTCGACGCCCGCCGCGGTCGCGGCCGACGGCGAGTTCGATGCCGCGCTACAGAAGGCGCGGCTGAGGAACGCGGAGAGCACGGCCGCGAACCCGCTGCGCTACGAGTGGCGATATTGCGACGGGCCGAATTACTCGACCGAGACCGAGTCGGTGGTGCCGGGCGCCAGCATTCCGGCGGGCGGCGTGCGCGAAATCGTCACCGACGTGGCCCTGGCCAATCCCGGCGACGAGGCCTTGTTCCGATTGTACGTGATCACGACCACCGGCAACGAGAAAGGCTCGAACGACGACCACATCGTGCGGCCCGCGGCCACCACGCCGTTGTGATTTCGTGGTGGGACTCGAACACTCAGCCACCAGCCACCCGACCGTCGCGGATCGCTAGCGTGGCAAACATGATCGTCCTTTCAGGATTTGCAATGGTCGCGTTGCGACGAATCACAGAAGTTGTGAGATGACTCGCCCGGTACTGATCGCGTGCGGGCGATTCAGGTGGTCGTGCATCGTCGCCGTCGGGTCGAGGCCCATCGCGTGGTAGATCGTGGCTTGGATGTCCACCGGATCGACGGGGTCGGCCGCTGGAAACGCGCCGTGGCGGTCGGAGACACCGAGTATGTGGCTGCCGCGGATGCCGCCGCCGAAGAGCACGGCCGATGAGCAGTCGCCCCAGTGGTCGCGGCCGGCGTTCGGGTTGATCTTCGGCGTGCGGCCGAACTCGCCCATCGACACGACCAGCGTCGAGTCGAGCCGCCCGCGTTGGTCGATATCTTCGAGCAGGGCCGAGAGACTTTGGTCGAGCATCGGCAGCAATTCGCGCTGGAGCGCATCGAAGTTTTTCGAGTGCGTGTCCCAGCCGTCGCACTGGGTCATTTCGTTGAAGTGAACGGCGACCATGGGCACTCCCGCCTCGGTGAGCCGCCGGGCCAGCAGCAACGCGCGGCCGAATCGGTGGCGGCCGTAACGCTCGCTGACGCGATCCGGCTCGTCGTCGAGCGAGAAGACTTGCGCCCGCGCGCTGTTCGCGGCGCCGGTGAGCACCACGGCACGCTGGCGAATAGCGTGAAAGTCTTGCGACGACGACACGGGCGGCTTGCCCTTGTCGAGCAGTGACAAGATGGCTGTCCGCTCTTCGAATCGCTCGGCCGACACGCCGTCGGGCAGTGCGAGCGCGGGGATCGCCTCGCGCGTGCCCGGCTCACCGTTGACCGCGAGCGGATCGAATCGCGGGCCGAGGAACCCGGCAGCGCCGCCACGCAGCGGCGTCCGCGCTCGTTTGAACTCGCCGGCGACGCTGCTTCGTATGGCGAGTTCCGGCAGCGCGATGTAGCCGGGCAGGCCAGCCGCATCAGCCGCCGCGTCGCTCGTTCGCTGGAATCGTTCGAGCACCGCGCCGGTGTGCGGAAAATCAGTTCGCTGCGGCGGCCGAATGTCGTTGTCCATCGCCGGCTGCTCGGTATGCCGGCCGGTGAGCGTGTAGTAGATCATCGGCGTGTGATTCGAGTTCGGGTGGCTCACCGAGCGAATGATCGCGAGCTTGTGCGTGATCGAAGCGAGTCGCGGCAGGTGCTCGCAGATTTGCACGCCGGGCACGCTGGTCGCGATCGGCCGAAACGGCCCGCGAATCTCCGCCGGCGCGTCGGGCTTCAGATCGAACATGTCGAGGTGCGGCGGGCCGCCGAGCAGGTAAACAAGGATGCACGATTTCGCGGTCCCGGTCGCCCGCGGGCCACCGTCATTCGTGGCGGCGCGAACTCGGCTTCCCACCGACCACGCCGGCAGCACCAACCCCGCCGCCGCCAAACCGCCGCCGACGCGGAGGAATTCGCGCCGATCGCAGACGATTCGGGCGTGGCCGTCACGGAGAGAAAGCATTCGAACGACCCTCATGCTTGCAGACGAGTTGTACCGATCGCTTTTCGAAAACGCAATCATGATCCCGGTTCGCACGTCCGATTCGACGGCCTCGTGCAAGTTGCAGTGTGCCAGCATGGCTAGCATAATGGAAAACCATTCGAGGGAAACAAGCCATGAGCCAGCCGAGTGTCACGACGTACTGTCCAGCGTGCGGCAAGACGTTTCACGTGCCGGCCGAATTGACCGGCAAGAAGGTGATGTGCAAAGGCTGTGGCACGCACTTCTTGGTTCAGGCGGACAAGCCGGGCCTGCCGGTCGCGTCGCCGGCGAAAGCGGCCGGGGCAGAAGCACACGCACCCGCCGCTCCCGCGAAGGCTGCCGCGCCAAGCCCGAAAGCGGCCGCGCCACCGCCGCCGGCCGCGAAGACAAGCGCGCCGCCACCGCCGCCACCCGCACCGGCCGCAACTGCACCGGACGACGGCCTCGCGTCCATTCCGCTCGACGACTCGCCGATTGCACTTTCCGATGGCACTACGGCGAGCCAAATGATCTCGGCGGCGGCCCCCGCTTTGGGCCAGTCCACCGACAAGGTCAAATTCGAAAGCAAGGGGCACTATTTTGTGGTCAAGCTCCACCTGACCGGCAAGATGATTCATGTCGGCATCGAAAAGGCGCTCAACGAGCATGCCGCCGATGGCTGGCGACTGCAAAGCGTCGTCAACGCCGGCGAAGAGGCCCTTGCAATTCTGTACCGCGAACCGAGTGAGCAAAAACCCGCGCTGGAAGAAGCGAAGCGCGAGTGAGCCGAGCTCATTTTCGCAAACCGAATCGACCGCAGCGAAGAATCGCGGCAATCCAAACAAAAAGCCCGGCGTCACGATGACGCCGGGCTTCTATTTTCGCACGGAATGGAGCACGACTACGAGCCGACTCAATTCACACCAACTCGGTCTGACCGGGCACGGCCACCGGCGAGACCGGCAGATTCATGTCCCACTTCAGGTCGGCCGGCATCGTGTCGAGCTTCGAATTCAGCGCCTGTTCCCACGACACTTCCTTGCCGGTGTACGTCGCCATTCGGCCCATGATCGCGGTCAGCGTGCTCTCGGCCACGGTGTTCAATTCGTTGATCGGCTTTCCCGCTCGAATGCTCGCAATCAGGTCGGTGTGTTCCTGAACATAGGGATCGACGTCCTTGCCGCCGCGGCGCCGCCAATCCTTCTCGCCCTTGATTGCGTAGGTGTTCACTTGGCACGTGCCCTTCGTGCCCGCGAGCGCCTCGGAGACGCTCTGCCAGCAGCCGCCGACTTGTCGGCACTGGCTGAACATGCGGGCGCCGCTCGGGTATTCATACTCGACGGCGAAGTGGTCGAAAATGTGACCGACTTCGTTCGGGTCACCCTCGGGTCGCGCGATCGTGTTGCCTGGCGTGCGGCCGCCCATGCCCCAGCACCGCACGGGGTGCGCCTTCATCGCCCAGTTGACTACGTCCAGGTTGTGCACGTGCTGCTCGACGATGTGGTCGCCGCACAGCCACACAAAGTGGTACCAATTGTGAATTTGGTACGCGACGTCGGACATGCCCGGTTGCCGCTTGCGGAACCATATGCCCTGGCCGTTCCAGTAGGCGCGGGCCGAGACGATGTCGCCGATCGCGCCGTCGTGAATCTGCTGCATCGTTTCGATGTAGCCCGCCTGGTGGCGTCGCTGCGTGCCGGCGGCGATGCCGAGTCCCTTCTTCAAACTCTGCTGGTAGGCCGCGAGGCACTTGCGAATGCCCGGCCCGTCCACGGCGACCGGCTTTTCCGTGAAGATGTTCTTGCCCGCGGCGACGGCGGCTTCGATGTGTTGCGGCCGGAAGCCGGGCGGTGAAGCGAGGATCACGTAGTCCACGTCCGACTCGACCAGGCCCTTGTACGCGTCGATCCCAAAAAAGCACTTGTCGTCGGGCACCTCGATTTTTTCGCCAAGCGATTGCCGGAGCCGTTCGCGGCAGCCTTTCACTTGCGACTCGAAGGCGTCGGCCATCGCGACGATGGTCACGTTATCCGCCGATCGCGCACAGTTCTCTGCAGCGCCGGTGCCGCGTCCGCCGCAGCCGACGAGTCCGACGCGAATCGAATCGCGGCCCGCGGCGTGTACCGCCGGTGTGCTGAAGTTCGCAGCGACGGCTGTGCCGACGGCGGCGACCGTCGAAGTCCGAATGAAGTCGCGCCGCGATGGGCGAACTGCGCTGTCTTCGTGCTTGCTCACGGATGTTCCTCCCTTGAAGAATTTGTTGCGCGGATGTCAGGTGTGCATCGGCCGCTCGCGACCAATCGGCCGCGACTGCAGGCCGGGATAAGAATACAGGAAGACTGACGTGATCGCCAGCGGCAAGCGACGAAAGTTTGGTGCTTCACGCTGCCAGCGAGCGACGTAGCGATTCGATCTTGGCCCGCACGAGCGGCCACACGCGGTCGGGCGTGAGTTCGTCCATGCAGGCCATGCGCGAGCATTTCTTGAGATAGCTCGCGGCACACCAGACGTTCGTGCTGAGCACGAGGTGGCCATCGCCGTGCGGCCGCGCGCGGGCGGGCGACGTGCAGGTGAACAGGGCGGCGACGGGCGTGCCGAGTGCGGCGGCCAAGTGCATCGGGCCGGAATCGTTCGTGACCATGAAGTGGACGCGGGCGAGCACCGCGGCGAGTTGCTTCAGCGTCGTTTTACCGGCGAGATTCACGCAATCGTCGCCCAGCGACTCGGCGAGCTGGTTCGCGGCCGACACGTCCTCCGGCCCGCCGACGATGACGAGGCCGGCGCCAGATTCGCGCCGCAGCCGGCCGGCGATTTCGGCGAAGTGCTCGACCGGCCAGCGTTTCGTCGCCCAACGGGCGCCGGGATTCACGGCTACGCGAAGACCGGCGAGCGGCTTGACTTGCCGTTCGGCCCACTCACGATCCGCGTCGGTCGTATGAACGAGAAACTGCTTCACGCGATCGCTCGCCCCGAGCGCCTGTGCGATTTCCCAATATCGATCGACCGCGGCTGTGATCTGCTCGGGCACGCCAACGACGTCGGTGTAAAACAGCCGGCTGCCCTCACGCGAATCACCGAGACCAACGCGCCGCGCTGCGGCGGTCGCCCACGTCATCAGCCCGCTGCGCAGCAGCCCTTGAATATCCAGCACCAGATCGAATCGTCCGTCGCGCAGCGTCTCGTGCAACTCGCCAACCGAGCGCCAGAATGACCAGCTCCACGGTCGCGCGCGGACGCGGTCCACGGCGATAACTTCGTCGAGGTGCGGGTGGCCGGCGAGCAGTTCGGCGTAGCTGCGATTCACGACCCACGCGATGTGTGCGCGCGGAAATCGCTCGCGCACGGCGGTGAGCACCGGCAACGTCTGCACCACGTCGCCGAGCGCACTCGGTTTGATGATGCAGATTCGTCGCGCGTCGATCGTGTCGAGCGGCGGCAGGTTGTCGCGTCGCAGCACGGGCGAGTCCTCTCAGGCCGCGGCGCGGCTCGCTAGAATTCGTTCCACCGCGCGCAGGTCGTCTTCCGTGTCCACGCCAATGGTGCCGACCGTCGTCTCGGCCACGTGGATGCTCACGCCGTTATCGAGGAACCGCAATTGTTCGAGCCGCTCGGCGAGTTCGAGCGACGATGGCGGCAGACTGTGGAACCGCGCCAGCGCGCCGCGGCGATACGCGTACAGGCCCATGTGCTTGAAGTACGTCACCGGCTCCGTGCCGTCGCGGTCAAATGGGATGGACGATCGCGAAAAATACAGCGCGTTGCCGTCTCGGTCGCACACGACTTTGACGACGTTCGGATTCTTCGCCTCGTCCGCGGTGATCGCGATGCGCAGCGTCGCGACCTGCGTCAGCGGCTCGCGGTCGAACGGCAGCAGCAGTGCGTCGAGGTGAGCCGGGTCGATGAGCGGCTCGTCGCCCTGGATGTTCACGTAGATTTCGGCGCGGCGGCGGCTCGCAACTTCAAACAGCCGGTCCGTGCCCGACGCGTGCTCCGGCGAAGTCATCTCGCACGGCATCAGCAGCCGCCGGCACACCTCGGCGACCTCGTCCGAGTCCGTCGCGATCACGAGTTCGTCCAACCGCGCGCACGACCGGGCACGCTCGTAGACATGCTGCAACATGGGCCGGCCGCAAATCGTGCGCAGCACCTTGCGTGGCAACCGCGTGGACGCAAGCCGAGCCGGGATCACGCCGAGAATCCGCGACCGCGTTGTCATGGGACTCCTTTCCGCACGACGAACCGAAACCGTTCCGAAAAGAGGCGGAACCATATCGCAGATTTCGGACTGAGGCAAGCCTCACTTGGGCTTCGTTTTGGTCTTCGCCTTCATCTTTTCCTTGGGTTCAGCGGACTTGGATTTCGAGGCGCCGGCAGCCAGTTCGACGTCGAGCTTGTACTGAGTCAGAAACCGGCGGTAGAGAGCCGGCGCGGCCAGGCAGTAGAGGCGGCCCTCGCCGGGGCCGAGCGTCAACTCGTAAGTCCGCTTGCCGCCCTTCGGCGCCGTCCCGGTCGCGGCCTCGCCGGTCGTAAGATCGTACAACTCCCGCTCGTCCTCCACGGTCAGCTTGAACGCGAGCGTGCTGGCGTTCTTGTAGCCGGTCAGTGCGCCGCTGTCCTTGTCGATCTTGAGCGGCACCTGCGCGTCGGTGTAGTCGCCGATCTTGGTGTTCACGACGACGAGCACCTTGAACGGGTCCTTGCGGCCGGTGAGCGCCTTGACGCGGACGTCATTCTTGTCGGTGGATGCGATCGCGCGACCAAACGGCGTCGATTCGGTAAGCAGGAGCTGATACTTTTCGAGCGTCTTGCCGACCGCGGCAAGCTCCTGCCAGCTCTCGGACTCAGTCATGTCGGCACGCCGCAGCATGTCGGGCTGGTACGTGCCGTTGGCGTACTTGTCGTTCTTGAGAATCTCCGATCCGGTCACGTCAGGCGCGATCGTCGCCGGACCCCACTCGCGGACGATAATGCCACCCGCACCGGACTGGAGCGAGGTCCAGACCAGCGAACTCATGAGTTGCTGAGGATATTTGTACCGGTTCCAGCCGCTCCATCGTTTGCTCGGCTCGTCGTACACCCAATTCGTGGTGGCGGTGACGACGCGGTCCTTCTGGAAGTCGATCGACTTCTTGGAGTAGGCACGGCCGGCCGGTACGGACCAGAGGTTGGGCACGGCCCGCACGGCCAGACCGTTGTGGATGCGGCGGACCCAGCCCTCCGACAGGTAGCGCGGCCAGTAATTGGGATGGAACATGTACGACGGCTCGACCCACGGCTTGCCGGCGTAGTGGTCGAAGGTCGCCCATTGGATGCCGAACGCCGGGTACGGTTGCTCGATGTTCTCGCTCGCGTACACGTCACCGTGCTCGCCGGCGAGCGGCACGTTGGGTGCGATTCCAGCGAGATACTCGCGGGCCTTTGCCAGCACGGGCTGATGAGCGGTGTTGAGCGATGGGTGCATATCGTAGCCGATAATGCTGCGTAGGCCGGCGTATTTCTTCAGGTTCGCCTCGGCCGTTTTCTGGAACGCGTCGGGCATACTCGCCGAAGGATTCGCCCACCACTCGGCGAGGCCCGACCACGCCGGATCTTGCACGATGACGCCGATGCCGCGTGCCGCCGCCAACTCGTCGAACTTGTCAAGCTCCTTGGTGAAGTTGACCAAAACCGTGTTGCATCCGTGCGCGGCCACGTCGTCCAGGAAGAACTCGTACATCTCGACCAGCGATTTCTTCTGCGCTGTGGCTGCGGCCTCCAGCGCCGCCTGATCCGCCGACACACCCAACACCCAGTGCGGCAGCTTGCCCGTGGGCTGCTTGTACGTGGAACCGAGGTGCAGGCGTTCCGGCCACAGGCTGTTCAAGTATCGCCTGTTCGGGTCGATCGCACCGACGTCGAAGAAGCTCTGCCGCCCCTTAAGCTCGGCCATCCACATGTCGCCCGACTCGACGAGTTCGGCGGCCTCATCGCGAATGTTCTGTTTCAATTGCCCACGCGCTTGCGATCCGAGCACGACCGGCGTGTCGAACCGGCTGACAATGATGTTGTCCAGCCGCACTGAGCCGGCGCGAGTAATGGCGATCTCCAACTCGACCGCGTGGACCCCCTCGAATTCCAGGTCCACGATGCGGCGCTCCCACGACTGCATGGTCGGGGCGAATCCCCACTCGCTGCCCACGGTCGTCTTCTTGCCCGCGATCGGCTTGCCGTCCTTGCCGTACGGGATGAGCGAAACGGTGAACAGGCTGAATCCCTCGCCGGCGAAATCGAGCACCACTTCGTAGCGGCTCATGCCCACGCCGAGGCCCTTGAGCGGCGTCTTCAACACCAGCCCGGTGCCCGACGCCACCAGCCCCTTCGAGCCGCCCGTGCCCTTGTCCGGCTCGATCTTCGCCTTCGGTCCGAGTTGGTGGCCGGCCGGGAGCTGACCCTCGAAGTCAATCTTCAGGACCTCCTCCTTGTTGAACTCGCGCGGCTTCGTCTTGAACGGATACGGGTCGCCGGCCCAGGCCACAGCCCACGCCACGGTCAGACAGAGAGCGAAGGCGCTGAGCAGTGCCAGGGCACGATTGAGCAGTGAGGTTTTCATGATCGCTCCTACAACACTTATTTCACACGACACACACGCTGGATGACCCACATCGAATCGGTAACCATTCTGATCTACCGCGGCGTGATTCGCAATCGGTCGATCTTTGAGTGCCACACGTCACCTTGTCGCGTTCATTCCGCGCTTCGACTTCGTGCCAGTGCGCTGCTTCGTCGAAGCGGGCCGGCTCGTTCGCGTCGCGGCGGCGGTGCGCGCCCATGTCACGAGCGAGTCGCGGTCTTCGAGGATTTCCACCGGCACTTCGTAGTAGCTGTGCAGCGTTTGCTTTGCCTTCGGATTCGGCCGAAACGGTTTCATGCCGCGTTCCTTGTAGGCCGTGCAGCTCTCGGCGTTCGTGCGAAAGTAGAGCCGCCCGCGATAGATAATGCCGAAGAACACGTCGCGCTGATACAGCCCGTAGCCGCCGAACATAGAGCGAAAGCTCACGCCGTCGAGCCGCTGCAACTGATCCTCGACGAACTCCGGAAACGATTCGTCTTTCATGGTATTGCCCAAGTCGATTGCCGGCGGCGGTTCACGGAGCGGGGATCGGCTGCAACCGCGTCACGTGTACTTCGACGCCGCGCGCGCTCGACGATTCCTCGTAGCCCGTCGTGCCGCGCGAGCCGCCGAGTTTGATCTGCTTCACGAACTTGACCGGGTAGCCGAGCGTCGGGTGGGTCCGCATGCGCAGCCAGATTTGCGTGCCTTCGGGAAACGCGCCGCTCTGCGGGTGCTCGCAATGCGACAGCGATTCTTCGATCGTTTGGAACAGGCCGTCAACCGTGAAGTATTCCGGTGCGTGCGAATCCGTCGGCTGGTCGTTGTTCGTGAGCCGTTCGACCTTGCCGCCGCGCACCTCGACGTGATAGCGGCCGGTTTGCGCGCCGGACACGTCCCAGTCGAGTTCGTAGTCGATGATCTTGGCCGCGTCCCACAGCGTGCGGGCGGCGGCGAGCCGCTCGCGCGTCACCCGCACGGTGCGGCCAGGCCGGAGCGGCACGGCGACAACCACCAGCACAACCGCCGCGGCCGCGCCCCACTTCAGAATCGTCCAACCCTTGTCGGTCATCGCCACATTACAGAATGAATCGCCGAGCCGGGCAAGGCGCTCGGCCTCGTCGCGGCGGAACTCGCTTCCCATCTCCCTCGCCCCGGTACTCCGGGGAGAGGGCCGGGGTGAGGGGACTTCGTCTGCCGCTGCCGCCGGTCCGAAAAACTTTGCTCAGTGATTGGCATAAGTCGTTCTCCTGAATGGTAGTTCGGATGCAGAAATTGTCGAACCAACGAATCCGATTGTCAAGGAATCATGAATTTTTATTCACCGCGTGCCACGGCTCGGCGAACCAACAACACAGCTCGATTACCCAAGAGTCCGGGATGGTAACCTAACGAGTCGGCACGCTAACCTAACGAGTCGGGACGCTCACCTAACGAGTTGGCACGCTCACCTAACGAGTCGGGACGTTCACCTAACGACATCTGGAGCCAACCCAACGAGTTGCCTCGGTCACCTAACGACCCGGGACGCCAACCCAACAACCCGCGTCCATCACCCAACGGCCAGGCTCGTCCACCCAAGGACTCGGCTCGTCCTCCCAACGGCAGGGTAGCCGTGGCAGAGTCTTTGATACCACGGCCGTGGCTTCGCAGACTCAGCCACAGGCACCCAGCCGCCAGGGCCACCCGCCGCGGCCACTCCCGCCAGCCAATCCACCCCGCCCACGCCAGCACCACCGCCATCGATGCGAACATCGCGGCGAGAAAGAGACGGCGAGTTGTGTGGGAGCGGGTCATGGTGACGAATCCGAGTCCGATCGCTGCGGGTCAACAAAACGTAAGTCGTAGGGACGATCTGAGTGCGTGGGCTTTGCATTATACTTCTTCGGGACCGATCCGAAGGGGGAGGGATGATCTTCTGGGTCCAAGATAAAAATCCAGGGTTCCTGCCAAGCGACCTTACCCCCCTGTGCGATGAACTCCGGCCTTAAGCCTCCACGGGAAACCCGGAATGACTGACGTCCCATAATCACGTCCGATAAGCTTCGAGGATGGAGGATCACCCACGGTTTATCCGGTAACCTGAAGAATGACTTTGTGGGCAGGAGAAGGCCTCCATCGCGATTACGCCTGCCAATCTCCTGGGCCTCGGTGAACTTTCCTTCCGCGACCAATGCCGAGAACTCCCTTGCCGTCCGTTCCGGCCAGGTGACCCACCAGCAGCCGGCGGCGGCGAGCACGGACAGCACGCTCGTGGTCAGCATCGCGATCACCAGCCAACGCGGAAGTTTCATTTTCCTTCCCCTTGTCCCCTCGCGTCGGGGACGTCTCCGGCGTCCAAACCACCGGCGGCCTTCTCGGAATAATGGCTGGCCAATTCGTCGAACGGTACGTGGCACGCGCTGCACGACTG
>Ga0247727_10006061_pt1 | contig 23991 bp, 17 predicted proteins | sample WisWelCaveWW1625_FD_202498 | JGI IMG/M metagenome (GOLD analysis project Ga0247727, IMG submission 202498) | Biofilm microbial communities from Wishing Well Cave, Virginia, United States - WW16-25 | ecosystem: Environmental > Aquatic > Deep subsurface > Groundwater > Cave microbial mat | place... | reverse complement strand
TTTGGCGATACGGCACGCGCCGCGTAAAAAACCATTTGCCGGCGCTGCGGTCGAAGCCGAGGCGTTGCGGAATTTTCGCCAGCCGGACGAGCAACGCGCTGCGAAGCGAGCGATGCGGCACCAGCGCCACATCGTAATGTTCTTGCTGCAAGGATTTCGCCAGCTTCCACAAAGCCAACAGCCCGCGCTGCCTCCCGCGTTTGTCAAAGATCACGACCCGATTGATAAATTTATTCTTTTCCAAAAGATTGGCCGCCGCCGGAATGGTCATAAAATCAATTTGACTATCAGGAAAAACTTGCTGCACAGCCTCGGCCAGCGGGGTTGCAAGAATCACATCGCCGATAAAAGCTGTTTGTACGATCAAAACTTTTTTGCTGTTTACCACTTGCCACTTGCCCCTTGCTGCGTTTTCCAGCGGCGATGCATCCAAAACCAGTGATCGGGATATTGGCGAATGTATTTTTCCAAAACTTTGGTCCACGCTTCCGTAATCAACCTGAGCTTTTCCTCCTCGCTTAGAACGGCGCCGTTTGGGGAGAAATCAAACGTTACCAATTCCGCTTCGACACGATGGCGGCCGCCGGGCTGGCGAACGGCGGCGCAAAACACAATCGGCGCCGCGGTTTTCAAAACAAAAGCCGCCGGGCCGCGGCCGGTCGAGGCCGGCCGGCCGAGAAAATTGACAAAGAGGCCGTTGCTGCCGGCGTCTTGATCGGCAAGAATGGCCACAAATTTTTTCTCGCGCAACGCTTTCAAAATTCCGCGCAGCGCCGCCCCGCGGGGAATCGTCGGCATGCGCATGCGCGTTCGAATGCCGCGAATCAGCGCGTCGACGTACGGATTGTTTTGCTCCTGATAAAGATAAACCATCGGATAGTGCAACGCGACGAGCGCGCCCATATACTCCCAATTGCCGAAATGGCCGGTCATGCAAATCGCGCCTCGGCCGAGCGCCAGCGCCTGCTCATAGGGATTGTGCTCTTTAGGCATGGAGAAGCTGATGCGTTGGTGCAGCTCGCTCTCCGAAAGCTTGGGCAGCCGCAAATATTCCAGCATCATCATGCCGAAATTTTCATACGAACGCCGCGCCACCTGTTTCAATTCCGCCGTGGATTTTTCCGGAAAAGCCTGCGACAAATTTTCCAAGGCCACGCGCCGTCGAATGCGCAAAATCGAAAACGTGAACTTGCCCAGCGCCACGCCGAGCGCGAGTATCCACGAATACGGCAGCCGGTGCGCCAAAAAACATAGAAAACGCACGCCCTGATACTCGAGCCAATGCTTAAAACGCCGCATGATACAAAGTAGGCAAAAATACGCTGATTGTCAATGTGAAAGTCGGCGGGCGCGTAATGCCTCGCGGCGATATGATTCAAAAAATTTTCATATCACCTCATTGCGCCGGCGAGGCGCTTCGCCGAAACGCGCTCAGCTCCGCGCCGAGGCGATCCTGAATCAAACGGACCGGCCGGCTGCCGCCGAGAAAATGCTGCATCATAAATGAAAACGCCAGTTCTTCGCCGTCGGCGGTTGTGGTGTAGCCGGACAGCGTACTTACGGCGCTGATCGTGCCGGTTTTGGCATGCAACACGCCGGCAGCGGCTGTGCCTTTCATGCGGCTGCTCAACGTGCCATCGACGCCGGCAATCGGCAGCGTGGCAACAAACTCATTTCGAATCGAAAAATTTTTCCACATCGCCGCCAGCAAATGAACGATATTGGCCGGCGTGATCAAATTATAATGCGACACGCCGGAGCCGTCGGCGCTGTAAACAGCGTTGGTGTCGATGCCGGCGCCGGCGAAAAACTGGCGCATGGCGCGAATGCCTTTCGCCGCGGTGCCGGGCAGGCCGAATTTCTCGGCGCCGATGGTCTTCAAAAGAAGCTCGGCGCTCAAATTATCCGAAATTTTATTCAGATTGATCAACGCCGGCATGATCGGCGCGCGATGGTCGGCGAGAATTTTTATCTTGGGCGGGGACATGCCGCGCTGCACGATGCCGTTGAGGGTGATTCCGGCCCGCTGCAATTCATCGCGAAAGAGTCGCCCGCAGTAAATTTCCGGTTCCAACACATTCACCGTTTCTTCTTGCGGTGATTCGTCTTGGGCTATCGCCCCCTCGACCAAAATGGTGTTTTCGTTTTGCTGCCATTTGCGCGTGATCAACAGCGACGGCAGTTTCAGCGAATCGATTTGCATTTTATGTTTTATTGTTACGCTGGTATTCACGAGCGTAACATGCTCCGTTGGCGGAACTATTTGCACGCGCGCGGGTTTGCCGAGGCTATCCGCTGGTGTGGCGCGAACTGTAATCGTGTTATCATTTATCGTCAGCGCCGATAAGCGGGGTTCGTCGGTCGAGGGATCATCGTCCCACATCCAGCCGTTGCCCCAGCGCAAATCATCAAAATAAAAATCATCGCAAACGAGATTGCCGCGAATTTCTTTGAGGCCCATTTGCGCCAGGTTTTGCGCCAGTCCGAACAAATCTTCGCTCCGCAAATCCGGGTTGCCGCGGCCGATCAAATACAAATCACCCGCCAAAATGCTGTTGAATTGCAACGCCGAATCACAAGCGACTGTGGTGCGAAAAACGTAAGCCGGGCCGAGCAGCGACAGCGCCGTCGCCGAGGTGAGCAGCTTTTGATTGGAGGCCGGATGTGCTAAAATTTCCGCATGGCGCTCGTAAAAAGTTTCTCCGGTACGAAGCGAAACGATTTTGATTCCAGCCAGGGCGTGCGCGAGCGCGGGAGCATTCAAAGTGTGCTCGACCCGTTGGCGCAACTCGGCAAGAGATCGCGCGCCGGCAGATTGCGAAGCTTTCAGTCGATTTGAAGTTGCGCACGCGGAGAGGAAAAGCAAGGCTACGCCCGTCAGGGGGCAAATTGCAAGGGGCAAAAAACGGCGGGCAAATTTGATCATAGAGACGCGATAAATGAAAATGCTTTTGGTTAAAACGGCGCGCGCAAGACCCGGCCGGCTAATTTGCCGGTAAATTCACCGTCGTCAATGGCGACGCCGCCGTTCACGATGCCGAAGCGAATTCCTGCCGGATATTGATGCGGCGCCGTCCAGGTGGCGCGGTCGACGATTTGTTTTGAATCGAAGATCACGACGTCGGCGTAGTTCCCGATTTCGATCAAACCGCGATTTTTAATTCCCCGCGCAGTGGCCGGCAATGAAGTGATTTTCCGTAGGGCTTCTGCGGGCGTGAACAGTTTCTCTTTCCGGCCATATTTTCCCAACAGCCGAGGAAACGTGCCGAAATTTCGCGGATGCGGATTGCCGAGCGCGGCGATCTTGCCGTTTTTGATGCCCATGTCCGCGATGATGCCGGGCCGGCCGGAGCCGTCGTAAATGAGGCCGCCGATGATGAGCAAATCGAATTGATCAAAAAAGCCGCACGCAAGTGAGAGCCACGGTGAAGCGGTGAGAGCGCCAGCCGCAGCGGTTTTGAGGAATTGACGGCGGGGATAGAGCTGCAAAATCAGACTCCGAAGATAAAATTCTTTTACTGAAAAAAGCTTCCTACGAATGACAGCCTCTTTTTATGCCTGAATAGTTATCTATTTTCAATCCGGCCAATTGACCTCGGACTTCGGACTTTCGACCTCGAACATTATTTTAAGCCCGTCATCTTCGAGAAGGCGGCGGAGATGAGTTCAATGGCGACGCCGGCGAACACGGCGACTAAAACGCCCTTGACTCCATCTTCCCACAACAGAACCATCATGCCGATGGCGACGACGCCTCCGACGACGAGGCGCCATCGCCTCGGCGGCTTTCCTTTTAACCCGCGATTCTTGATGGCGTGAGACACGGCGCGCAGCAGCATTTCCACACCTTCCTGCTTGGCGACCATATCCACCGCCGCCGGAATATCATCGATGTCGCGCTTGAGCGCGCGCCGCGTCATCTCAACGGTGGGGTAGGCCGTCATCAAAATTTTCGGCACGTGAGGCGCCGCGCTTTTGATCAAAGCCAGCCCGCTGATGTCGGCTTCGTCTTTGTCATCGCGCAGCCGCAAATCGACGACGGCCAAATCCACCGTTTGATCTTGCAAAAACGCCGCGGCCTCTTCCGGACTGGAAGCGGAAACGACTTCATAACCTTCGGCTTCCAAAATTTCTTTGCGCGTGCGCAAAAATTCTGCGTCGTTATCCGCGAGAAGGATTTTATTCTTTTTCATCGTTTCCTATTCCTCGTTTTTGCCCCTAGCAGGTACGGCGACAAATATTTCGCCACGCAGTCCGGATCATAGGATTTGGTGATATAATCGGAGGCGCCGGCTTTCAGCGCTTCACGAACCGGCTCCCACGTCGGGGAAGCCGAGGCGAGCACGACGCACGACTCGACCTGCTGTTTCTTCAGGCGATCGATGGTCGGGCGAATTTTGTCTTTCGGAAGGTCCATGGTGTCCACCACGATGAGATCGTATCGCCGCCGCGCCGCCGCGCCGTTCAGCTCGTCAAGCGTGCTTTGATAGACCACGCCCTTGGATTCCAAAGCTTTTTGCAAGACTTTGTACCACAAGGCGTCTTTTCCCATAAAAAGGACCTGCATTGGCGTTGAGTTCACGTTCATGTTGTTCGTCGGCACAATTTTGTTCTTTTCAAGAGAAAAAATTTTTTTAATGAACTTCGAAAAAACGAAAAATCTGCCATGCCCCTTCCCCCGATTTCGGAGCCTGGAAAGCCGTGATTTCATACGTTGCCACATAAAAATTCCCTTCCAAGTTAGATGACATTTTTTTAATCACCTTCTAATGGGAGGGAGATAGCCATTTCCGTGCCGTGAGGGCCGGTGGAAATCATGCGAATGTCGCCGTTGTAAGTCTGCACGATAAGCTGGGCCAACAACAGCCCCATGCCGGAACCGCGCTCTCCCTTCTTTTTGGGGATGGGTTCACGTAGGAGCTTGTTGACAATCTCAGGCGGAATGCCATTGCCGCTGTCTTTGAGCCAAATTTCAGCCCGTTGGCCGGCATGAAAGGTTTTGACGGTCAGAGTCTTTTGTGAGATTTCTTCCATGGCCTCGAAAGCGTTTTGCACCAATAGATCGATGGCGCGGCGCAGCCATTCGCGGCTGACCCGAACTCTCGCCGTATCGGGCAATTCCAAAATCCACTCGACGCGAAACTCAGCCGTGTCGCGTGCCTCCAACAGGCGGAAGACACGTTCCTGGATCAGCGCGTTGACTTCCAGCGATTCGACGCCTTCTTCAGCGGAAAGCGGCGCATTGATCGGAATCTCGCGAATCAGCTTCAACAACTTTTCAATCCGGTGCAGGTATTCTTCGATGTCCTGAACTTTTCGCATCACCGGGCGCAGGAGTTTGGTGATGCGCAGCGGCAGTTTTTTGCGAATGAGCCAAATATCGTCGGAAATGGTCGCCGCATATTTGTTGATTTCGTGACGCCACGTGGAGCTGGCAATGCCCATCCACGCCAAGGCCGTGCGCGCCGCTAGTAGGCCCTGCGCATTGCGCAGTTCCTCCAGTTGCTCGGCGTTGATGATGGCGAGAACGGCCTGGGTGGCGAGCATCTCCAAAGCTTTACGATCGTGTTCGTCGAGACCTTCGATATCAGGATGCTCGACATTCAACGCGCCGATGACCCGGTCGCCGGCAATCAACGGCACGGCAATTTCAGACCGCGTTTCGGGATTATAAGGAATATAATCCGGATCTTTCTGAACATTGCCGACCCATTGGGTCTTTTTTTCCTTGATGGCGCGCCCGATAATTCCCTTCCGTCCATTAATGCCATGTCGCAGCGAGATGCTTCTCCCGATTTTAGTCTGCATTTCCAGAAGCAGGCCGTCCGGACGGGAATGGGAAAAAATCATTTCATCCGTTGCCGGCTCATACGCCAGAATATTGGCGTAAAACGCTTTTTTGCCGAGAATGCCGGTAATATCAAGGGCTTTGTCGAGCAGCGCATTTAAAATGATTTCTTTATCCAGGGAAGCGGCAATGACCTGGCCGGCGCTGTAGAGCGAGCGCAAATGTTCGCTGATCTTTTTCTCTTTTTCGTAAAGCTCGGCATTATGAATGGCGATGGCCGCCTGCGCCGCAAACGTGGCTGACAGGCGTTTGTCCTCATCGGTGAAATGATGCGGCGAGCGGTAATTGAGGAAGAGCAAGCCGACGGGATGCCTACCGACTTGCAGCGCGATTCCGGCGGACGAGCAAACGCCTTCGCGGTGAATGAATGCGCCTTGCATGACCGGATCGGAAGAGACGTCGTCGGAATAATGCTCGCCGCAGCGCAAAATCATTCCCAGCGTGGTTTCAGGCCCTAAATTCTGCATCATTTCAACCGCGGCTTTGTCTTGCAGGCCGACGGTGACGGGACTGCCGACGATGGCATGTTTCGAATCGTCATATTTATACAGCGTGACGGCGTCGCAATTCAACGCTTCCTTCACGCCCTTGGCAACGCCGCGCAGGACTTCTTTAATATCGCCGATGCGCATGAAGCCGGAAGTCACTTCGAGATGCTGCAGCGTCTGTTGCACTTGCTGGTAGAGCCGGGCTTTTTTAATGGCCAGCGCCGCCTCGGTGGCAAAGGTTCGCAGCGTCGCTTCCTCTTCTTTGCTGAAAAAGCGCAGTTGGTTGTAATTGAGATAAAGCATGCCGACCGGCTCTTCGCCCACTTTGAGCGCGAGGCCGGCAAAACATTTCACGCCGATGTCGCGGAAAAAGCGGCGCGACGATTGGCCGATGAAGGTGTACTCGGGCTTTTCGACATCATCGACAAATCGGAACCCGGCCTGCATGATCGTATCGGCGGTGCCCCCGGGACGCGGCTGTTGTTTGATTTTGCTGAAATCATCATCCGAGATTCCGGTTTTGCAAACCCATTCGACATCGAAGCGTTTCCGCACTGCATCGTAAGGCCAAATCGAGGCGGAATCCGCATGCAACAAGACTTTCACGCCTTCCGCAATTCGACGCAACACTTCCGGCAGATGAACGGCTTCGGCCATCAGCGTTCCGACCTCGCGAAGTTTTTGCAGCTCGTTGACCCGTTGTTTTCTTTCTTCCAGCAAGATTGCATTTTGAATCGCCACGTCCGCCTGTGAGGCCAGCATCTTCAAAATCTGCCAATCTTCCTTGCTGAATTGATGAGGCTGCTGGCTGCAAACGCTGAGCACGCCGACTTTGCCGATGGGCACGCTCCAGAGCGAACGAATGCCAAATTCGCTGACCGCCGGGTTGATGCGCCGATCCTGCGCCGTATCCGGTATGTATTCGGGATGTTTGCTCTTCATGATCAAATCGCTCAGGCGCATGATTTCCTCTTTTAAGAGCGGATTCCACTCTTTTTCGGTGGAAAGATTAACCGCCAGCCTCGCCTTCCACGGCTCGGACAAGTAAATGCCCCACTCGTGCGCCTGTGTCAGCTTTTTCGCCGCTTCGCCGATGGATTTGAGCACGCTTTTGATGTCGTCCATCTGGCTTTGCATCGCCTGCGTCACTTCGAGCAGCGTTCGCAGCCATTCCCGCTCGCGTTCGGTCAAGGCCAGCTTGCGCTGTATTTCTCTCAGATCGACGATGCTTTGAATTAAAATATCGATCTCATCGGAATCCACCGATTTCGAGATGTAACGATAAGCGCCTTCGCGCAGCGCGCGCACGCCGACTTCGCGCTCGCCCCAGCCGGTGATGATGATCACGAGCAGCTCGGGATATTCCACGTGAATGCGCTTCATCGTTTCAATGCCGTCCGGCCCCTCCACCAAAGTCTGGTCGAGCAACGCCGCATCGTACTGGCCTTTCATTTGGCGAACGTGCGCAATCGCTTCGAGGCCATTCGCCACGGCGTCGACAGCATAACCCTTGCGGCGCAGCCATTCCGCCATCGGCTCGCGAAAACCTTTATCGTCATCAACCAGAAGAACCCGGATATTGTTGCCCATCGCTTACGCCCTCACTTTTGATTTTTCCCGGAAAGCCTTAACGGCAGTTCCACCAGAAAAGTGGTGCCGACGAGAATAATGCTTTCTTCAACGGAAATATTGCCGCCGACGGATTCGGCCAAACCTTTCGCAATAAACAGCCCCAGGCCCGTGCCGCCGTTTTTGGTGGTAAAGCCAAGCTCGTAGATGCTGTCGAAGTGGTGGCGATGAATGCCGGGACCGGCGTCGTGAAAACGAATCTGCACCGGCCGTTTGAAATTTTCGGGAACGAACCGGCTGCTAATCGTCAAACACGCGCCCGGCCTCGGCGCCATCCATTCAATGGCATTGAGCACGATGTTGCAAAAAACCTGATCCAAGCGGACGCCGACGCTGTGCAGGCGCGGCAGTTTGTCGTCAAATTCCAACTTGAGATCAACTTTATTTTTGATCACCAGCGGACGCAACAGATCGACCGTACGATGCAAAGCTTGATTGATATCGATCTCTTCCCAGATTTCCTCGCGGGAAAGCCGGCGAAACAGCTTGATGGATTCGGAAATGGCGTCGAGATTCTCCTGCAAGCTCGTCACCCGCTCCTGCACTTTAAACCAGTCTTTTTGCGGCTGGTGGCGCAAATTTTCAAAATCGTCCCGCACCAGCTTGGCGGTGAGCAGCGCGCCGCCGAGACGGTTGTGCACTTCGTGCAAAATGCCGGCCGCGAGCTGCCCTTTTAAAATCAATTGCTGCACGGCGCGCAACTGCGATTCGGTTTGCTCAAACGCCAGCGCCGCGCCCAGGAACGTGGCGACGGCCTGCGCACGCGCCAGTTGTGCCCGGTCGAAGCGGCGCGGTCTGGGGTCAAACAAAAACAGCGCATGCGAGACTTCCCGATGCAGCGCCGGCACCGGAAAGCCGGCGCACGACTGAAACGACATCCATTTTAAAAGATATTTAAAACGCCGCGGCGAAACCTGGCTTTGATAAACCAGGCGATTGGTTTCGATGACATCCTGCACCGGGCTGTAAATCAGATTGTAACTGTGCTCATCCGACAGCGGGGGAACGCCTTGACTCGCCTCCATGGTGACTTCGCGTTTCTTGGCATCGACGCGAAACAGCGCCAAAGATTTAACGCCGACCTCACGCGAAAGTTCGCCCAGGATGGTTCGCAACGTCTGCGAGATGGCCCGGCGCGTCGCCAGCGATTCGATGCCCGGCTGGAGAAAATCCAATTGCTTTTCGTGAGCGCTCGAGGCCATGGCCGGAAGATGACCGGTATTTTCCAACGTGTTCAAAATTTCGATCAAATCCTGCTCGGACATCGGCTTGAACCAAATTGGAACCTCGATTTTGGCGGCGCGCTCCATGTCCATTTCATCTTCATAGCCGGTCACCAGCAAAATCGGAAGTTCCGGGTGAACCGCGTTGATTTTTTCCGCGACCTCTATTCCCATCGTATCGGGCAAATGCGAATCCAAAAAAATCAAATCAAACGTTTCCCGCCCGGCGAAATCCAGGCCTGCTTGTCCGGTCAAGGCCAGTTTCACCTCGTACCCTTTTTGCCGGAGCCAATCTCTTAGCGGTTGGCCGAATTCGACGATGTCATCAATAATGAGAATGCGCCGGATGCGATTTGGCTGCACCAACGGCGTTTCGCGTCGATCACTTTCGAGAACGGACTGATACAACAGCTCGCGCGTTTTTTGATCGATGATTTCTTCAATCGCGGCGCCGGCCGGCTCGGCGCTGGTTTCCTGAATGCGTTCGCGGCGCCGGCGTTGCAGATACGCTTTGACGCTCAAATGAATCGTTTTCGTCCTGGCCTCGACTTCGACCACCAGCGCGCGAACGTGATCGTCGACCCACAGCACGTCTTCGACGTTTTCAATTTGCCGTTCGGGATCGATGAAAGAAATGGGGATGAAGCCGTCGAGGCCGCGTTCCAGCTCGACGAATGCGCCGCGATCCGGCAGAATGCGCGTGACGACGCCCTGAACTTCTTTGCCGACGGGATATCTTTTTTCGATCTCGGTCCAGGGATCGTGTTGGCGCAGGCGCAAGCTCAAGCTGAGATTGCCGGTGGCGGCGTCGCGATCCAAAACGACGGCTTCGATTTCCTGTCCGACGTGCGCAAATTTCCCCGGGTGCGGTTCTTTCTCGGACCAGGACAATTCTCGGCGGCGGATGAATCCCCGGCTGCCATCTTCCAAACGGACAAGAAGGCCGAAATAAGGCAGGATGCGCGTCACCCTCGCCTTGACAAGCTGGCCCGGGGCATGTTTCGTTTGCATCGCCACATTCTCTTGATTAAGTTGAGATACAACTTGCTGCAATCGACATAATTTAGTCGATTGCCCGGCCATGAGCAAGCGGATTTTTAATCTTCGCGCGCAATTTTTGCCCCCAGCGCTTTCAAACGGGGAACCAGATTTTCATAGCCGCGGTCGATCAGCTCGACATTCTCAATCGTGCTGGTTCCGCTGGCCGCCAGCGCGGCGATAACCAGCGCGATGCCGGCGCGAATATCCGGGCTGCTGAGCTTTTGCGCCCGCAGTTGCGTTGGGCCAATCACGATCACCCGATGCGGGTCGCATTGCGTGATATTGGCTCCCATAGCAATGAGTTTATCAACGAAGAACATCCTGGACTCGTACATCCAATCGTGACACAGCGTCATGCCCGGCGCTTGCGTGGCGAGCACGATGAGCGGGCTCATCAAATCCGTCGGAAAGCCCGGCCACGGCCGCGTCTGAATTTTGACGGAAGGCACTTTAAGCTCGGAGGGAAAAACTTCGAGGGTGTTATCGTCGAGAAATTTCACCCGCACGCCCATGCGCTCCAAATAAATCAACATCGGCCGCAAATGCGCCAGGCGGGCGTCGTGAAGGATCATCTTGCCATGCGTGCAGGCGCTGGCAATAATCATCGTCCCGGCTTCGATATGATCCGGCGCGACCGCGTGCTCAAAGCCGTTGAGTTTTTTCCGGCCGCGAATGCCGAGACGGTTCGTCTCTTCGCCGGAAATCGTTGCGCCCATCTTTTTTAACACGAGCGCCAAATCAGCGACGTGCGGCTCGCAGGCGGCATTCTCGATCACCGTCTCGCCGGCAATCGCGGCGGCGCACATCATCGCGTTCTCGGTGGCGGTAACGGAAACTTCGTCGAGAAAAATATGGCCGGCTTGCGGATGCGCCAGCGTGGCGTCGTAATTTTCTTCCGCGCCGGTGATGTTGGCGCCCAACGCTGCGAGCGCGTCAAAATGCGTTCCCACGGCGCGCCGGCCGATCACGCAGCCGCCGGGCGGAGCAAGCATTGCCTTGCCGGTTCGCGCCAGCAGCGGCCCGAGAAAAAGAATCGAAGCGCGCAATTTTTGTACAAGCTCGTTTTCGAGATTAAATTTGACAACCGCGCCTTTGATTCGAACGCCGCCATCAGTGTGCACAATGCTTTTCCCCAAATCGGCCAACAGCGCCAGCATCGTGGCGACATCGGTGATCTGGGGCACGTTTTTAATGAGACATTCTTCGTCGGTTAAAACGGTAGCGGCGAGAATGGGCAGGGCGGCGTTTTTGTTGCCGGAGACGAAATATTCTCCCCGCAATTTTTCACCGCCGGTGATGATAAATTTGGCCATGGTTATTAAAACGTAATGAGCAAAACGTAAAATTAAAATTCACCCACATATTCCACTTCTTCGCGCAATTCAAGTCCCAATTCTGTTTTCGCTTTTTCCGCAATCAGGTTAATGAGTTCTTTGACCTCTTGTGCGCGCCCCTGCCCCAGATTTTCAATAAAAGCAGCGTGACGCGGCGAAATGATGGCATCGCCTCGCCGGATACCTTTCAATTTTAAAACATGCTCGATGAGATAACCGATGGACGGCGTCGGCAGATTCAATCGCTTTTGTTCTTCGGAGGAAAGATTGCGGAAAATACAGCCGGCGGAGCGCTGCGGCTGCAAAGCTTTGCGGCGCGCCCATTCTCGCGCCGTGGCTCGCGCGCGTTTCACCTCGCCGCGAAACAAACGCAGTTGCACCCACAGCACGGCTTCGCGCGTCTTTTGCAAAACACTGTAATCATAATCAAATTCAAAATAAGTCTGCTCGACTTGTTTGACGTTGTTAGTTTTTTTGTCAAACAGCAATGCCTGATGCACAAAATCGCCGAAGAAATGATAACCGCCGTGCATGTTCATGCAAACCGCGCCGCCGACCGTCGCCGGAATACCGGCAAACCATTGCAGGCCGGTTATGCCCGGTTTGAACAATGCCTTCATCAACGTATCGATTTTAGCGCCGGCCTCGGCTTGCACGATGGCCGGCGGTGAATCTTCCTCGGAATACATTAAATCATCGATTCGATAATAACCTTCTCCCTCCGGCTGCAAGCGCGCCAAAGTTTTTTGAGGCGTTGTTTTTAATTTCACCGTCGCGTCGAGAATTTGCCAGTTTTGCGCGCGATTTTTGATCACCAAGCCGGCAAAGCCGCGGTCCGAAACAATCAAATTGCTTCCCCAGCCGAGAATAAAAACCGGGAGGTTGAACTGGTGAGCCAGTTGCAAGCCGCCTTGAATTTGTTCGACATTCGTCGCCGTTACCAATCGCGCTGCCGGCCCGCCGACGCCGAGGGTGGTATGCAATGAAAGCGGCTCATCAATCTTGACGCTGGCAAAAATTTTTCCCAGCGCTGCATCAAATTCTGGCGGGATGGGCATGTTGTGTTTCTTGTTACTGATCACTGCCGACTCAAAGCGCCTGAAGGCGCCACTACGAACATTTCAACCACACCATTTCCACTTGCCCGCGATGCTTTTGTCCCGGCTCCAAAATGAGAAGATGCGCTTCGCCGCGCAGGCCGCGCGCGTGCAAGTTGTGCGCGTCCCCGCTGCAGGTTTGGTTTTCCACGCAAACGAAATCATCGCCGGCGGGTGAATAAATAATCAAACTCGTAGCGGCAGTCACGCACGCGATTCGGCGTGGGAAAGAGAATCGGAATGCCGCAATAAAACGAGAGCATATCTTTCCAACTTTTCGGCTGGCGCAAGCGCTCGACGCCGTTGACCAAGTATGAAAAAAGATTGCAGCCGCCGGCCGGCGCACGGAAGCGTTCGAGACGGCGAATAGCAATTCGCAATAAATATGGGTCGAATTCGCGGCATCCAAACAGCCGAGACGATGTTTGCCGAGAGGATCGTGCCACATCTCGCCTGCACGCAAACGGCAATATTTGAGCAGGCAATGGCGCAGTTCAGGGTGCCGGTCTAATCTGGGTAGGGGAAGGTTTTTCATTCCGATTTTTTTACCGCTCGACAATAGCGCTTCTCGCTCGTGTGCGACGGCGCGCGTGCGGTGGTCTTGACGATGGACTTCGCCGAAATTTTTCAATGACCCCCATGGCAACGTCATCAAAGAAATCGGCCTCACAGGAAAAACAGTGAAAGCGTTCCAAATCCAGAATAAGCGTTCCATCGAGAAGCTGGCAAGGGCCGCGAGCTCTACGCATGGCTCTTTTGCCACATTCGGGGCAACTCATAATAGCCGGCAACTCATCCCACCAATTGATCCCTTTTGAAGCACCCTTGCTGGCACGAATTATGGACTTAATCTGTCGACCGTTTTGATGAGATGAAGACATAAAATACCTCCTTACCGCCTTCTTGCTTGATCTTTCCTGTTGTATAAATTCCTAAACCGTCAAAGGTGAAACCTTTGATAACATAGAGATATTCCGTCTGGCCAGAATCGGGATCACGTGACCGTACTTTTTTATTGATCATTGGCGCATTGAGAATAGCTTCATAAACAAGCTCACGCGTTAACCCATCAATAGCCATTTCTTCATCCGCCTTCAGTGTGAACACAACCCGTCTGGCAATGATGAGGCGTTTAATTCGTATGAGAATGTCCATCGATTTCGCTTAATTTTTGCCTCATCGCTCGGATTCCATCAATAGCCATTTCCCAGTCCTGCGAATCGGACTCAACCTCCCATGAGAAATTTTGTCCGGCGACAACGTTGCGGCTGACGAACTCTTCGTATGTCATGCCGTATTTTGGGCGCATCAACTCGCCGGTTTTCCGATAGCGCATCAAACGCCGCAACTAATCGCGCCGGAGCATTTCTTGGAGTTCGTCATCGGAAAACGCTTTTATATGCTCGCGAACGGCTACAGACATGGCTCACCTATGAAGTTTTGTTATTAGTCTCTAACAAGTAAAATGTGTGCAAAAAAAGCAAAGATTTTTTAACACGGAGTAAACAGAGATTAAAAAGCTAAAGAGAATTTCCCAATCATTGCCTTCTCTGTTTGCTCTGTTTTCTCCTGTTAATCTTTTTGGTTGCGGCTCGTCCGCGTTGTGATACTCTTCAATCCGACAAGCTTATGTTACGAAAAACAAGATCAATAGTCAATAAAAAGCTTCGAGGCAAATGAAAAAGGTGAAAGGGCAACTTTCACCCTTTCACCTTTTCTTTCGTTTTAAGACTTCACTCACGCAACAGCTTCGCCCGCCAGCTCCGGCATTTTTTCGTAGCGGCCATTGGTCGCGTCAACTTTCTTGCGGCTCAGCCGCGCCCGCAAGCCTTCCATGTACGAATAAACCACCGGCACCAAAAGCAGCGTCAACACCGTCGAGCTGATCAGCGCGCCGATGACGACGATGGCCATGCTCTGCCGAATTTCCGAACCGGCGCCGAGCGCCAAGGCCAGCGGCATCATGCCAAGCACCATCGTCAGCGTCGTCATGATGATCGGCCGCAAGCGCGTCGGGCCGGCTTCGAGCAACGCCTCGCGCGCGGAAAGCCCTTTGGCGCGCTGCTCGTTGGCGCGGTCGACGAGCAAAATCGCGTTTTTCGTCACCAAACCGAGGGCGAGCAAAATGCCGATCATCGAAAACATATTTAAAGTTTGGCCGGTGAGCGCCAGGGCGCCAAGGCCGCCGACGAGCGCCACCGGAATCGAGAACATGATCGTGAACGGATGCGCATAACTTTCAAACAGCGCGACCATGATCATGTACACAAACAAAATGGCAAAGCTGATGGCGATCATCATGTCGCGGAACATGTCCTGCATGTTTTGCACGTCGCCGGCGTACGCAATCGTCACGCCGGGCGGCAAATCCAACGCCGCGGCTTGCTGCTGAATCGCCGCCGAGATCTGGCCGAGCGGCACAGTGCCGTCTAGATTTGAAGAAACCGTGATCAAACGCTCGCGATCTTTGCGGCCGATCATCGTCGGGCCTTTGCCGTAATAAATCTCGGTCACCTGCCCGAGAAAAATGCGCTCGCCGCGATAATTCACCAAAGAGACTTTTTCGACATCAGCGGGATTCGAGCGATTGGCTTTGGCGAGGACGACACGTGTATCGTATTCGTTGTTGCCGTCTTTGAATTTCGTCGCAATGTCGCCTTCCAGCGCGGTGCGCAGCGCCACGCCGATCTCGCCGAGCGTCAAGCCGAATTGCGCGGCGCGGTCGCGGTCAACCGAAATTTGAATTTCCGGCTGGCCCTCTTCCCACGAGCTTTTCACGTCGCGCGTGCCGGAAACGCTGGCGGTAATCGCGGTAACTTTATCCGCCACGCCGGCAAGCATTTCCAAATCCGGGCCTTTGACTTCGATTTGCAGCGGCGATTCCTGCGCGGCGCCGAACATGCTGATCGGGCTCATCCGCATCGTCAAACCGGGAATCACGGCGGCTTGCCGGGAAATGTCGTTCATCACTTCCGCGGTGCGGCGTTCGCGCTCGCGTTTGTTTTGCAGCGTTACCGAAATTTGCGCGACATTCGGGCGCTTGGCGCTCGACCATTCACTTTGCGATTTGCCGACCGTCGTCAAGTAACGCGTCACCTCCGGCAGACCTGCCAAAATATTTTCCACGCGTTGCGTTGCGCCGTCGGTAATATCGAGCGCCGTGCCAATCGGCATTTCGAGATTCACCGCAAACTCGCCGCGCTCCGCTTCGGTCATGAATTCCGTCCCGATCAAGCCGAGCGGCACCAACGCGAAGCTGAGCATCAGCAAACCGAAACTGGCGAGCACGACGGTTTTGCGATGGTCCAAGCCCCACGCCAGCCAGCGGCGATAGCGCTCGTTCAAATTTTTCTGAAAGATTTCAAATTTTTCAATGAGCACATGCAGCAAGCGCCAGCGCAACGTTGTCGAGCCGGCGCGCGACCATTTCGAAGCGAGCATCGGCGTCAACGTGAAGGAGACAAACAGCGAGAGCAGCGTGCTGACGACGACCGTGAGGCCAAACTCTTTAAAAATTTTTCCAACCAAGCCGCCGATCAATGCAATCGGCAGAAACACGACGACGTCGACGAGGGTGATGGCGATGGCCGCAAAGCCGATTTCAGCGCGGCCTTTGAGCGCCGCGGATTTTTGCTCTTCGCCTCGTTCGAGATGGCGGTGAATGTTTTCCAACACGACGATTGAATCATCCACCAAAATGCCGATCACCAGCGCCAGCGCCATCAGCGACACGAGGTTGATGGTGAAGCCGAACGCCTGCATCATGATGAACGTCGTGATCAAGCTGGTCGGAATCGACAGCAGCACGATGAGCGAGTTGCGGAAGCTGTGCAAAAAGACAAACAAAACGATGGCCACCATCAACACCGCCAGGCCAAGATCGCGCTTGACTTCGTCGACGGAATGCAGAGTGAACTGCGTGATGTCTTGCGCCACTTCAAAATGAATTTGGCCGTTTTGTTCCCGTTCGATTTTCTCCAACTCGGCTTTCGCCAGCGCCGCCACCTGCACGGAGTTGGCGCCGGATTGTCTCTGTAAAAACAAACCGACGGCCGGCTCGCCGTTTAATCGCGTATAAGTAACGTCTTCATTATAAGTATCCAACACCCGCGCCACGTCGCGCAAATAAACTTTGCTGTCGCCGCGCGCCGCGAGCACGATGTTGTTCATCGCTGCCGGCGTGGTGAATTTGCCGGCGACGCGCACGATGTACTGGTTTGTCGGCGAATTGATTTTGCCGGTCGGAAAATCCAGATTCTCGCGCTGCAGCGCCTGGCTCACTTGCAAGACGGAGAGGTTGTAAGCGCGCAAACGATCATTATCGACCTCGATGCGAATCTCGCGCTTTTGGCCGCCGACGATTTCCACACTCGACACGCCGGGGAGCTGCTCGAGCCGCTGCGAAACGTGCTCGTCGGCAAATTGATAGAGCGCGCGACCGTCGGCTTTGCCGCTCATCGCAATGCGCACGATGGGGAAATCGTTGATGTCGGATTTGGCGACAGTCGGCGTGTAAATTTCCTTCGGCAAATCGGCGCGCACGCCGTCGACTTTGCGCTGTACTTCATTGGTGGCCGACTCAACGTCAGTTGTGAAAGAAAATTCCGCCAAAATCACCGAGACATTTTCGTTTGAGAACGAGCGCAAATGCTTCAAGCCGTTGAGGCTCGAAAGCGCTTCTTCAATCGGCTTGGAAACGGTAGTTTCAACTTCTTTCGGCCCGGCGCCGGGATAAATCGTCACCACGGAAACCATCGGCCAGTCCATCTTCGGCAGCAGGTCGACGCCCATCTGCGAGTAGGCGAAAATGCCGAGCGCCGCCAACGCCGTAAACACCATGGTGATGAACGCCGGACGTTTTATCGAGACTTCGGTGAGTTTCATGTTTTTGCCTTGAATGATTCAGAGTTTTTATTCTTGATGCTCGATGCTTGATGCTTGATGCTTGATACTCGATGCTTGTTGCTTGTATGCCAGCGACCAGCGACCAGCGACCAGCGACCAGCAACCAGCATCCAGCAACCAGCCACTAATTCTGCACAACAACCTTCGCGCCGTCGGTCAAGCGCTGTTGACCCGACACGACGAGGCGCGCGCCGGGCGCGAGGCCGCCGGCAATTTGAACCTGATTGTCTTGTTTCAAACCGAGCTGCACCTCGAGGCGTTTCGCCAGGCCATTTTCTTCGACAAAAACGTAGCGACGCTGCGCGGCATCAGAGAGCACGGTTTCGTTCGGCACAACAATCGCGTTGGCCGCAGCCGCCACTTGAATCATCGCGCGGCCGAACATGCCGCTTTTCAACGATTCCGTTTTATCGTTCTGCACCAAAATTTCGACCGGATAGGTGCGCTCGTGGTTGGCTTTTTGCGCCACGGAAAAAACCTTGCCGGAAAATTCGACGCCGGGCAGCGCATCAGCCGCGACTTCTACCGCCTGGCCGGCTTTCACCAGCGCGACTTCATTTTCCGCCACACTGGTGCGCAATTTCATCCGGCGCGCGTCGACGACCACGCCGATTTTGTCGCCGGGCATGACCATCGCCGCTTCGTTCACATAACGATCCGCCAATCTTCCGGCGAGTGGGGCTTTGATCGCGGCGTCATCGTAGTGACGCTGCGCCAATTTCAAAGCCGCCTCCGCGCCTTTCAATTGCGCCTCCGCCGCCCGCGCCGCCAGCCGCGCATTTTCAATATCATGCTGCGTCGCAATTTGCTCTTTAAACAAGCCTTCAAACCGTTTCAAATCTTTCTGCGCCTTTTCATGATTCGTCTGCGCCGTCATCAATTGCGCCCGGGACTGTTCCAGCGCCACGAACTTCAAATCATTTTCGACCTGCACGATGGCCTGGCCTTTGGCGAGCCAATCCCCGACTTGCGCTTTAACGGCGATGACCTTGCCGTTGGTTTCGGAAATCACCGTCGCTTCATTTTCTCCGACCAGCGTGCCGGAAACCGCCAGGCTTTGCGTTATCGCGGCCGTTTGCAAAACCTGCACTTTCACCGCCAGCAGCAGGCCATCCGCCGCGGTCGTGGCCTGCTTTTCAGATTTCCAATGGCTCCACGCCACGACACTGACGGCGGCGGTGGCGGCGATGACGCCGATGATGGTTTTGGTTTTCATAGTTGTCTCACTTTCCAAATTTTACATTCAATGCACCGGAGGCAATTTGAAATTTTAAATTGAAAATTTTCAATTTAAAATTTTTATTGCTTCAAAACGCCCATCGCCTGCGCCAGCGCGGTTTTGGACAGCAAATAATCATATCTCGCATTGACCTGATCCCAGCGCGCCTGGCTCTGCGCGTTTTGCGCATCGAGAAAATCGAGATTCGAGGCCAGGCCGACTTCGTACGAATGCTTGATCACGCGAAAATTTTCCTCGGCCTGGGCTTTGGCCTTTTCCGTCAGCGTCAATTGTTTCCTGGCCAGGTCGAGATTCTGCGACGTCTGCAAAATCTGCAACCGTAAAGCTCGATCAAAATCTTTTTGCAAATCTTCCGTCTGTTGTTTGGTCGCCTGGGCTTTTTGCAAATTCGTATAATCGCGAAAGCTGTTGAAGATCGGAAACTGCGCCACGATGCCGAGCGACCAGGTTTTATAACTATCCAGCTTCCACGTATTATTCGCTTCCCAACTGTAATTGTATGCGAGACTCACCTTCGGCGTGAAATTGGAACGCTCGACCTTAACTTGCGCGCCGGCCAAATCGACGTTGGCTTCCATCACGCGCTGACCGGGATTTTTGCGCAGCGCCGTGGCGATCTGCTCGTCGACCGTCGCCGGAATTTCCACCGGCACTTCCTCCACCGGCGCAACGGTGTACTCGGCGTTCAGCTCCAGGCCCAGCACCTGATTCAGCGCCGGCCGCGCCAGGGCCAAACCGTTTTCGGCGCGGGCGAGAAAACTTTCGGCGTTGGCCTTCTGCACTTCCCAGCGCAAAATTTCGGTTTTGCTGCGCAAGCCGGCTTCGACTTGTCTGCGGGCGCTGTGCAAATGCTCTTCGGCGGTTTGCAATTGATCTTTGGCCACTGCCAGCAGCTCGTGCGCGCGCAGCACATCAAAATACGCGCGCTGGGTGTTGTAAATCACCTGCTGCTCGGTGTTGGCGAGATTCGCCTGCGCGGTCATATCCTGGGCCTGCGCCACGTTGACATTCGCCAGCAGCGTGCCGCCGGTGAAAATCGGCTGTGTCACGCTCACCGAGGGGCCATACGCATTGCGATAGGCGCCGGGCCGAATATTGCGTTTGATCTCATCCGGCAAAAAGCCGCCGGTGGCCGGATCATTGGCGAAATTATAAAACGCATTGGCGCGGTCAAGGGTGCTTTCATCCAACCGCACATAGCTCAGGCCGACATTGACGCTCGGCAAAAACTGCGTGTAGGCATTCTTCACGCCCCAGCTCGCGGCCTTCGCGCCTTTGCGCGCCGCTTGAAGCTGAAGATTTTTCTCCAACGCAATTTGCTGCGCTTCTTCCAAACGCAAAACCTTCCCGTTTAGCGCAGCACGATTCATCTCATCGCCAGCCGGCTGCGCGAAAGCGCCAGCACCCAGCATCCAGCAACCAGCAACCAGCAACCATCTCACGTGCTTCATCTTTACATCTCTCCTTTGGTTTTTTCCGCGCATTCATCACATTGCCACTCCGGCGTCCAACGCCCGGTTTTTTGCACGGCGTCGATCAACTGATGCAGCCAATCCAGCTCGAGCTGCATGTGCTTGTGCGCGTTCTCAATCAACATGTGCCAATTGAACGGAATTTTCTCTTTGTACTCGACCGCTTCCTGCGTCAACGACTCCAAATGTTTTTCGAGACTTTGCTTGCGAAGTTGCAGCACCTCCAAAACTTTCTCGCGCGGCGCGCCGCAGATGAACGCGACGCCCAGGCCGAACTGCCACTCCGGCCGCTCTTCCTCGCGCAAAAAGAACTGCACCATCTCGCTGAGCTTCTCGCGGCCTTCCGGCGTCAGCGCATAAACCGTGCGCTCCGGCGTGTTGCCGACTTTCTCCTTGCCGGAGGTGATCAAGCCCTGCTCCTCCAAACGCGTCAACGTGCTGTAAATCGAAGGAAGCTTGATCTTCGCCCAATAATCCATCTCGCGCTCTTGAATATGTTGATGGATTTGATAGCCGTGCATCGGACATTCCGCCAGCAAGCCGAGGATGGCAATTTCATTTTTTGACATTTCGTTTGGCCTTATTTTATCCCGCGTTTTAAAATTTGCTTTACTATATACTATTCTCGATTAGAATAGTTTCATTCAGAATAAAAAATATTTTAATAGAACATTCCTGTACACCAAAATACATTAAAAAGGTATTTGGTAATTCGTTATGGATTTTTTAAATTCACAATATTCAAACATCAAGGTCTTAATAGCTTTGCCTAAACGCGGGCGAGCCATGCCCCGACGGGCGCAGCCAAAAGGTAACACGCGGATCAAAAACTCAAGCTGCTAATTCCGTGTGCGTTTTTGATCCGCGTGTAAATGTCTTTGCTTTTTTGCACAGATTTCACTTTTATTGATCTCCGTGTTTTCTCTGTTTGCTCCGTGTCTCCGTGTTAAATTGGGCCGTGAATCAACAAAGAACTTTCAGACTGCGTCCGTAGGCTACGCCCGCAGGGAATTTTATTCTGAGTTTGACGGCGTTAACGCTTAACCCGCTTTAAAACAACCGGGAGTCTTATGCGCATCGAAAATATCGCCGTTGCCGGCATCGATCTCACCTCACCGAGCTGGGACGATTTCATTTTCACCTATCCGCTTGAAACCGGCCCGCTCGTCGAATCCATTCGCGCCGTCGAGCTGCAGCAGCCGATCGTCGTGGCGGAGTTGGATGAGCAATATAAAATCGTCATCGGCGCGCGGCGCGTGCTCGCCTGCAAAGAGCTGGGCTGGAAAAAAATCCCGGCGCTGGTGCGCCGCAACGAAACGCGCGAGCAACTGCTCCGGCTGAGCTTGCAGGAAAAGGCCGGCGGCCGGCCGCTCAACGCGATGGAAAAGTCGCGCGCGCTGCAGCGCTTTGCGATTTTGTGGCACGGCGATCTCGAACGTTTGCAAAAAGAAATCTGCCCGCTGCTCGATATTCCGCCCACGGTCGAAGCCGTGGAAACGTATCTCTTTTTCAAAGAATTTTCCGAAAGGCATCAAGACGACCTTGCCGCCGGGCGCTTGACGCCGCAGCACGCCGAGCTGTTGCGGCCTTTGCGGCCGGAAGACCGCCGCGTGGCCGCCGACAAGCTGTTTGGCGAGCGCCGCGTCTCGCTGCACGAGGCGCGGGAGCTGGTGGACAACGTGTCGAGCCTGGCGGCGCGCGACGGCGTGGGCGTGAAAGAGGTTTTCGAGCAGCCGCCGATCCAAGAAATTTTTGTCAACGAAAGCTGGACGCCCCGGCAACGGGCCGGCCAGTTGCGCAGCTATTTGCAGCACGAACGTTTCCCGCGCCTTTCCGGCGCCGAAGAAAAATTTGCCCGGCTCGCCGAGCCGCTGGCCCGGCACAACATCAACGTCCGGCCGCCGCGATTTTTTGAAGGCCATGAATTGACCCTCACCCTCCGCGCCGGTGAAGCGGAAGCCATCAACGCCGCGGTGGCCGCCATGCAGGAGGCCACCCAACGCGGCCTGTGGAAAAAGCTGTTTGCGCTGCTGCAGGGGTGAATATCGCGATTTCAAATCCGCCAACAGCGCCCTTGCTTTTGAAATTGCTTTTTCTTAAGTTCTTCTAACAGATAAAGAAAAAGCCTGAACAAAGTAACTTTCAAGTATTCTTTCCGGGCGCAATATGGAACCCGCAACCCTCACCCTCATCACCGCCATCCTCACCGGCGCGGCCGGCGAGCTGCTCGGCGGCATTTCCACTAACGTTTTGAGCGCGGCGACGAAAAAGCTCGTGCAAAAATTCAAAAACCGCCAGAGCCAACTGCAAAAGGATTTTGACCAGGCTTTGCGGCCAGCCGTGGAAAGAATAGAAAAGCAATATAGCCGGCAAGCGCGCATTTTGAAATTTTTGGACTGCCTGGGCCAACACGCCAAGCGCGATGAAACGCAGGCGCTTTTTGCCGCAGCTACCAACGCCTATCTCTTCAAAAACCTCTGGAGCCGCCACCATCTTCCCGAGCTGCTGTTGAAATTCACCCATAACTGCGGCGCCCCGCTGCCCGGATACGACTGGCCGCAAGCCGACGCCGATTTTGCCGACCTCTTCCGGCACCTCGAAGACGAGCTGGCGCGCAGCGCGGACTGGCGCGAGCTGCTCGACCATCAGCGTCTCAACGAAATCGCCGTGGCCGTTTTCAATATCTCCGGCGATACGACGCAGGTGGTCAAACATTTGGAGACTTTGATTCGTGGCTTGATCCCGCCCCCTCCCAACATTCACGCCTTGCGCCAGACGTATTTGACCCATCTCAAAAATCAATTCAGTGAGCTTGATTTTCGCGGCATCGCGCAGGTGCAGAACATCGTCAAGCTGCCGCTGCGCCGGGTGTTTGTGCCGCTCTCCGGCGAACTGGAGGCCGAGCGCGGCGAGCTGGAAAAGCGCCAGGAAGATGCAAAAAGCGACATCTCAAGAGAAGCTAAAAACGGGCTCGTCAGAATGGAAAAACTCGCTCGTGAACAAACCGAGAAAGAACGTCGGGTTCAGCTCCAACAACTTGTGCGCGAAAATCCCTATCTCGCCATCCTCGGCGATCCCGGCTCCGGTAAAAGCACGACACTGAAGTTTATCTCTCTGATGTTTGCCGAAAACGAAGCGGAAGCGGCGCTCAGTTTGGAGCCGCAATGGCTGCCGATTTTCTTTCCGATTTTTAGTTATGCGGAAGCATTGGCAAAAAACGGCACGGCGCTGCAAACTTTCATGCCATTACATTACCGCGAGCGCCACAACCTGCCGGACCTCGGCCCGCTGTTCAATCACGCCCTCGAAAACAATTATGCACTGGTGCTGCTCGACGGCCTCGACGAGGTGCGCAAGTGGGAAACCCGCCTGACCATTTTGCGGCACGTGGAAAACGACCTGCTCAAACGCTATCCGCACAATCGCTTCATCTTCACCTCGCGGATTGCCGGCTACGACCGCGCCCGTCTCGGCCCGCCGTTTCGCCACTGCACCGTGCTGCCGTTTGATGATGACGAAGTGCGCCAGTTTGCCCGGCAATGGAGCCTCGCCTTTGAAATGACGCGCAAAAGCGAAGCCGAAGCGCAAGCGCCGGCCCAGCAACGCGCCCAGGATTTGATCAAGGACATCTTTGCCACCAAGGAAGTGCGCAGCCTCGCCAGCAATCCGCTGATGGTCACCATTCTCGCGCTGATTCATCACCAAAACGTGCGT
>Ga0247727_10006060_pt1 | contig 23991 bp, 27 predicted proteins | sample WisWelCaveWW1625_FD_202498 | JGI IMG/M metagenome (GOLD analysis project Ga0247727, IMG submission 202498) | Biofilm microbial communities from Wishing Well Cave, Virginia, United States - WW16-25 | ecosystem: Environmental > Aquatic > Deep subsurface > Groundwater > Cave microbial mat | place... | reverse complement strand
GGAAATGCCATGCCGAGCGGAATTTATATCTATCGGCTGATCATTGGCAACGTGGTGTTGACGAAAAAAATGACGTTGATCAAGTAGCAAGTGGCAAGTAGCAAGTAGCAAGTGGCAAGTGGCAAGTTACAAGTTGCACGTTCTTAAATCCCGTCGGGATGAAATGTTTATAGTCAGAAATTCCTGATATTTTTTTGAACTCCTTTAGGAGTGAAATGTAAAGACCTCGGTAATCGGTGGCACTCAAGAAAACATGCCACTCCTCCGGAGTTCACGATGCTTCTTATTCTCGGCGGGCTATAAACATTTCACTCCTAACGGAGTTTGTGAATTTCATTATCACTAACATGAGGAGCGCAAGATGCTTCGTAAAACGCGATTAAACTTTGCTGCCATTTTGTTGGTCTCGCTGTGCATCCGGACGGCATTCGCAGCGCCATTACAGGACGCGCAAGAGCAGAAGACCAAACTGGCGGTGCTCAAGATTGCCTTCACCGAGCTTTCGCTGGAAGAACAAAATCGGCTGCGGACGACGCTTTACGATAACCTGATCAAGGATAAACGGATCATCTTAATGACGGAAACCGAGGTGCGCCAAAAATTAGTCTCCTCCGGAATCGATCCGGCGGAGATGGATAACGACACGGATTACATGCGCGCCGCCCAGGTGCTGCCGGTGGATTACGTTTTAATCGGCAAGATCGATAAAATCGGGAATTTGGTTTTGACCAACTTCCGCGTTTTTCCCAGCCCCAAAGGCACGCAGGGGCAATACGAGGCCGGCAAAATCTGGGACATGCTGGTGCAGGAGGAAATTCCGAAAATCGGCGAAATGATTCGACGGGATATTGCACCGGCCATAGCCGTCGTGCAACCGGACACCACGCGCCGTGAAGAGAAAGTTATTCTCCCACCGAAGAAAAAATCAAAATGGCGTTTGTTCGCTCTGGGCGGCGCGGCAGTTGGCGGCGTTGCGGCAGCCGTGCTTTTAGGCGGAGGCGGTGATCCGCCAAAACCAATCGAAGGCTTGCCGAGACCGCCGCGAACGCCATAAAAATATTCAAAGTGCAAACTTGATTTTAACGCGAAAATTGCTATCTTTTATTTACATCAAATAACGTAGCAACAGAATTGTATTTTAAAGGTCTGGAGACTGGCCTTATGGAAGTTGTAACTTGTTCCAGCCGCATTCGTGATGACGGCAGCATCAACTTTCCGGTTAAAATGCGGCACGAGCTTGGTCTGCGTACGGGTGATAAAATTAAAATCGTGGTCTATCCTGCGAATGGGAATGGCCGCTCAAAAAGATCATCGACGCAGATGGCGCCTGCCAAACAAAAGCGCATGGATGATTTGCTGTTTCAGAATCGTGAAGGCACTCTTTCTGTTGATGAAAAAAACGAATTGGAAGCCTTAGTGCTGGAAGCGCAGATTTTAACGATTGAAAAAGCCAGGCAGAGCTTATTACGCCGAAGCCGAAGAAGTCAAAAATAAGATCGGGGAATTCTTTGGGAAAACGACCTTACCTGTCACAAGCTCTGCGTCAACGCATTCGGCGACAAGCTAAACATCGTTGTGGCTATTGCTTGGCGGCGCAACGTTTCTTTTCAAGCCGTTTTTCGATCGAGCACCTCAGTCCTCTTTCCCTGGGTGGAACTTCAGATGAGGATAATCTCTGGCTAAGTTGTCCCGCATGCAATTGGTACAAGAGTAACAAAACTCATGGTAGAGATATTGAAACCGAAACTACCGTACCATTATTCAATCCACGCGAGCAGGTTTGGCGTGAGCATTTTGCATGGAGCCTGACTGGCATACGAATTATTGGCAAGACGCCAATTGGCCGCGCAACGATTGACGCTCTAAAACTGAACAATGAGTTGGCTCTTGCAGCGCGACGTTTATGGGTTGCAGCAGGCAAGTTTCCACCAGCAGACAGTTACATGTAAAACCTTTTCGTTGTTAAAATGGACGAATCCACCTTCCTCACCGGACTCCAACGACTCGCTGCAGCCGACGCTGAGGCGCATCTCTCACAGGATGCCCTGAAAACACTCTTTGCCATCGCAACAAAATATCGCACGCTGCACGACATCGGCAAGCTCGTCGCTTCCGAAATGGAGACCGAAGCCTTGCTGCGATTGGCGATGGACAAAGTGATCGAAGTCACGCGCGCGCAGCGGGGTTTTATTGCATTGCTCGAAGAAAAGAATAAGCTCGATTTCAAAGTCGCGCGCCACCTCGAAAAGAGCGACATCGAACAGCCGCACTTTCATGTGAGCCGCAGCGTGATTGAGAAAGTGATTGCGAACGGCGAGACGATCTGCCTGCGTGATGCGATGGCCGACGCCACGTTCGGCGGCGCGGAGAGTGTGATGCGATTGCAATTACTTTCGGTTTTATGCACGCCGATTAAAATTGCCGATCGCGTGGCCGGTGTAATTTATGTTGATAATTCCAATGTCAAACAGCTTTTTGATGAGACGGTCGCCGATTTGCTCACGGCGTTTGCAGAGCAAATTGCGATTGCGCTGAAAAATGCGTATGTGTTCTCCGATCTCAAAAGATCGCATCAGCAACTGGCCGATGAGCTACGAGCGAACTACAAATTCGACAACATTATCGGCTTCGGTCCGGCGATGACGAAAATTCTCCAACTCGTCGCGCAGGTGGCGGATACGGATGCGACGGTTCTCATTCAAGGCGAAAACGGCACGGGAAAGGAATTGATCGCACGTGCGTTGCACTATAACAGCAGCCGCCGAGATAAACCATTCGTCGCCGTCAACTGCGGCGCGATTCCGGAAAATTTGATCGAGTCGGAATTATTCGGCCACGAGAAAGGCGCGTTCACCGGCGCGGTCAATCGCAAGCAAGGCAAATTTGCATTGGCCGACGGCGGCGCGATTTTTCTCGACGAGATCGGCGAGATGACGCCGGCCATGCAGGTGAAATTGCTGCGCGTGCTGCAGGATGGAACGTTTTCGCCGGTCGGCAGCGCCGCGGAAAAGCAATGCGACGTTCGCGTCATCGCCGCCACCAATCGCGAGCTCAAAAAAATGCTCGCGGATAAAACTTTCCGTGACGATCTTTATTATCGCCTGAATGTGATCAATTTGACCGTCCCGCCGCTGTGCGATCGCCGCGAAGATTTGTTGCTGCTCATCGCGCATTTTCTCAAGAAATATAGCAAGAGCGATCAATCGCCGCGACTCTCAAAAGCCGCAGAGCAAATTTTGCTCGATTATGATTATCCGGGCAATGTGCGCCAGCTCGAGAACGTCATGCAGCGCGCGGTGATTTTGTGCAAAGGCGAATGGATTGAAGCGCAACATTTGCCGGAAGATTTGCAAGCCGCCGGCATTTACCACGAGGCCGATCCGCAGGCCCCGGCGACGTTTCAGGAGCGCAAGCAGCGCGTGATCGAAAAATTCGAGCGCGACGAATTGAGCCGCATTTTAACCCAAACCGGCGGGAAAGTCCGCGAATCCGCGCGGATCGCGGGAATGGATGTGAAAAACTTTTCGGAGAAATTGCAGCGGTACGACATTAAGGCGGAGGATTATAAAAGATAACCCCAAACGTTGCGATTATATCTCGAATCAATTCCCACTCCACTCAATCAACGTGCCCGCGCCTTTTTCCGCTATCTTTGTATAAATGTGTTGTGCTGCGGCAAGATCTTCAATGGCCAATCCGAGTGATTTGAATAAAGTGATTTGCTCCGGCGAAGTTCGTCCGTGAATTTGTCCGAGCAAAATTTCGCCCAGCTCGCCGCGAATATGTGTGTCGTCGAGCGCACCTTCTTTTTTCGGAATGATGAAATCGCCGGCTTCATACAGCGCCGATTCGCGACGGTCGACGATTAAATGTGATTTTAACATCGCATTGGTATCAAGCTCGCGCGTGATCGGCGTGCAGGCGCCGACGGCGTTGATGTGCGCGCCGGGTTTGAGCCATTCACCAAGCACAATCGGCTCTTTTGCAGCCGTCGTCGCACAAATTATATCCGCGCCGATAATGGCGTCGCGCGCGGTTTCAACGGCCTCGATTTTAATCTGATATCGCTGTGATTCGTGTTCGGCAAATTTTCCGGCAGGCGCGGCATTCCGGCTCCACACCCGAACCCGCGCAATTTTTCTTACCAGCAACATCGCTTCGAGATGCGTGCGCGCTTGCGTGCCCGTGCCAAGAATCGCCAGATCGTGAGCGTCTTCGCGCGCGAGTAATTTTGTTGCCAGCCCGCTCACCGCCGCCGTACGAATCGCGGTGATGGCTGTCGCATCCATGATGGCGAGCAAGCCGCCGTGAGTCGCTTCGCAAAGCAACACCGCGCCTTGATGCGAATCATATTGGGTGCCGTGATTGCCGGGGAAAAGGGTGAGCACTTTCAAGCCCATCGCGTTAATGTCCTTCATATACGCCGGCATCATGGCAAGCGCGCCAATGCGTTCGGGCAACCACATAATCGGACGCAGCGGCAAGATCGTATTTCCCGAAGCGAGCATTTTAAAGGCGTCGGCCATCACGTCTATGCATTCGCGCATCGGCAGCCACGCGGCGACTTCGGATTGATTGACGAGGAGGATTCTCATAAATCATCTCGTTTAATTTACTGTGGAAAAACTTTAGCCAACGGATGAGAAACGACCAACGGATAATTTTGAAAATAAAATCCGTTGGTCGTTTTTAATCTGTTGAGCTATTTTCTCTAATTTCGTTCATTTGACCTTCTCATAAAACACAACGTTACCAACTCCGCCGTAAAATCCCATTTCTGATAAAACGGCATTAGCTCCGGCAAACAATACAGCTCCAGATGCCGCACTGATTTCAAATCCGGATGATTCACCACCGCGAAATCACGGCGCCGGAGCAATTTCATCTTTCGGTAGAAACGAGGCGAGCAACGCCGCCGCAATGCCGCTGATCGCCAATGTGAGCAGGGCGTTGGCCAAACCGACTTTTTCGGCGATGAATCCCAGCGGGGTCATGAGCAAGCCGGCAACGCCCCAGCTTACGCCGATCATCAATGCCGAAACCATGCTGGAGCGGTGCGGATAAAGCTCCTGCGCCATCACGATGTTTAATGGAAACGAAAAATAAAGCAGCACGCCGCTCGCGGCCAATGACAACAAAGCGAGCCAGCCGGAAAAATAGATGAAACCTGCGAGCAAAGGCGATGCAGCTAAAAGCGAAACGATGATGAGACGCCGGCGCCCCACGCGCGCGGCGAAGTGGCTGCTGAACAATGAACCGATCGCGCCGATGGATTGAAAGACGGTGATCGTAACGCCCGCCGCAAACAACGTGTGGCCGTTCGCATGCATGTAAATCGGAATGAACGTGCTGAAGGCGGTGATCATCACCGAACGCAAAATGCAAATGGCCAGATGCAACGACAGCAACACGCGCTGCGGCTGCGCGTTATTGTCGCGCGAAAAATCTCGCGTTGGTATCGGCAAAGTTGCCGGTTGCGGCAGCCGGCGAAAAAGCAGGAAAGCCACGACCAGCGCCGGAAACATCAACAGCGGCAGCGCCTGAAAGCCGAGATAAGTGACCACCGGCACGACGAGCAGCGGCGACAGTGCGTGGCCGATGTTGCCCGAGACGATGAAAAGACTCATGCCCCATTCTTTGCGCGGGCCGCTGATGCGGCTTACCATCGTTGCCGCAGACGGATGAAAGATCGCCGAACCGAGTCCACAGAGCAGCAATAGGGCAATCAGGATTTCATACGACGGCGAATAGCCGAGGCTGCAAATAAAAACGCCGCTGATCAACGGTCCTAAAAAAACAAAAAACCGCCGATTGAACCGATCATTGAGTGCGCCAAAAATCGGCTGTGATAATGAGGTTGACGCCGAAAGCACGGAAGCCAGTATTCCGGCGCGGCTCAACGGAAAATGCAGGCGCTCCATTAACAGCGGCAATAACGGCGAGAGAAAACCGGTGTAAGCGTCATTGGCAAAATGCCCCATAGCGAGCAGGTAAACGAGATTGCGTTGAAAAATACCGGTGGCACCTTTTGAAATTGTTTTAACAAGAGGCGCAGCGGAAACGGTTTCTGCAAAGGCATTTGAAGAGAAGGTGGGCGAAGTGAATCGGGTTGCTTTCATTTAGATAATATAATGACGGCAACCGCACAAAGTCAAGATAGGCGTGAAACAAGCGCGCCCCAATTGCTCAAGCCGGGACGGCGTGTTTTGCAGCAGGCTTTCTTTTAACCGGCGCCGGCAATGCGCCGATTTGCAGTTCCTCGCGAAGCACTTTGCGCAGGGTTACTTCCAGCGCGCCATTGCGCTGCTGCATGTGCTCTCGCAAAGCTTCATTGATGAGAGTTTGATAATTTCCACCACCGGCTTTTTGCACTTTGTCACGAAACCAAGCAAGAATATCCGTGTCGACTCGAATGGTGATGCGTGTTTTATTGGCGAGGTTCTTGGCCACCGCACCGCGTCGCGCATTTGCAAAATTATACTCTTTTGTTTTCATAAATTTCTCAAATGTATGCACAACTGGTGTACAAAACAAGCACAAAAATAAAACGGGCAGACAACTTTTAATCGTCTACCCGTTATGAAAACCCGTCGCCCAAATCAAAGACCAAGTTTATTTACCCCGCCTGCGGCAATTCCGTCGGCAGGCTCGGCGGCTCCGATTTCGACGAGCCGAAATCCGCGCGCACGGTGCGATAAATCATATAGAGGCCGGTGAGAATAAAAACGCCGGAAATAAAAAACGGAATCGTGCCGTGAAATTCCCGCGCCAGAAAAATGAACACGCCGATCAGGAAGAAAACCGTGGCGGGAAATTTCGCCCAGTCCAGTTTGCGCTCCGGCGAACGCAGGGTATAGAGGTAACCAAACGTGGCCGCAAAGCCGAACATGATCAAAACGCCGATGATGTCACCACGCAATAAGCGAAAGCCTTCCAGCAAAACGACGAGGCCGATGGTGAACATCGGTCCGGCGAACAACAACACCCACCAATTTTTTTTCCGGTCATGTTGATAAACCTTGAACAGCAAACCGGCAAACAGCCACAGCATCATCGTCGCCACGGTCTGGTCGGGAAGAAACCGGTTTTCCGCGATAAAAATAATCGCGCCGACCAGCATCAGCGCACCGCCGAGATAGAACGTCCATTGCCGCGGCGCTGCTTGCCCTTGAGCGGCTTGTCTTTTTGAAGTCCAGCCATGCTGCATCAGCATCGCGCCGACGCCGGCGAAAATAAGGCTGAGAACGTATTCCTCGTTGAGGTTAAAAAAATCCAGGTTTTTCAACAATGAGATCAGGCCGATGGCCAGCAGCGCGCCGCCGATCAGCAAACGGGTTCTGTTGTTTTCCATAAAAACCTCGCTTCTTATAGCGATTTTCGATTGAATGTACGGGAAACGTAGCCCCGACTTCTTGTGAGTCTTTCGTCTTGAAAGCCGCCCACAAGGGGCAGGGACTACGAAAAATTTTTCCGCGTGAGTTTTTGATCCGAGTGGGAATATTAACGAAAAAATGGCGGAAAAGTTGCAATGCCGCGGCTCAAAAGGAATAACCGAGATCAATTGCAAACAGCGTATTGCGGGAATCGCTCTGATCATCGACGCGGCTGCGGTCGTTGTCAAAATTGGCCAGCACATTGGCCTGCCAGCGCGGGCGAAAATTCCACGAGAAAAACAGCAGCAAAGAATTGATGTTGCGATCGGTGTACGAATACAGCCCGAGGTCGGAGGTGTTGTTCGGCGTCGAATTGGGATAGGTGCGCATTTCAAAATTTTCGTTGACGCTGAACAGCAGGCCGTCGCTGCGAATCAGATCGAGGCCCAGCGTGAAGCCGTGCGAGTAATAATCTTCATAAAAGGAAAAATTTGCCGGTGCCGCGCCGCGATTGGGCTGGATGATGTCATTCTCATAAACGCGCAAGGCGTACTGGTAGCCCGCACGAATTTGAAAGCTCGGCGACAGGTTGAATTGCAATTGCGGATTGGCGGTCACGCCCAGAAAATCCGGAATGGTGTCGCTCGGCGTCGCGTACTGGCGCAACACAAAATCGCCGTCGATGCGCAGCGCCAGCGTCTCGACCAAACCCAAACGCAGATCGGCGCGCGCGTATTCTTCCTGATAGGTTTTTTGGTACGAATTGCGGCAGCCGTCATTTGCGGATTCGTTCGGGTAAATCCGCTGGCGCCAGATATTTTCCAACAGCACGGAGGAATTGGCCGAGCTGTTCTGTGCGACCGAAGCTTCGAGGCGGTGCTCCAGATAATCGTGCGAGGGGCACAGATCGTGCGCCTGCACGGTGTAGATGTAGCGCGAATCCAAGCGCGTGGTGTAAGCGGGATTGAACACGACGCCGAAACCGGCACGATTCTGGATGTAGTTCGGATAAAAATCATTTTGCTCGCGATAGCGCCGCCAGCGCAATTCATCCGCCACTTCGAGACGAAAGTTTCTGTTCAATTCAGCGACGGCCAATGCCGAGGTGAGATTTTGCCAATATTGCAGATCGAAATCGCGATGATAGCTCGTGCCTTCGAGGCGATTTTGCAAACGCCAGTATGAACCGCGACCGAGCGACTGCCGCGCATTGAACTCGGCCTCGCCACTGAAATAATCGCGGCTGGATTTGAGCAGGGCGTAGGCGTCGATATTCACCGCGCGATTTTCCGTTAGCGCCGGCGGTTTTTGCAGATTAAATTTCGCGGCGGGATTATGATTGAAGCTCAAACGAACCCCGACGAAAGGGTTGCCGTCGGAAAACATCGTGTCCGCCGAGAACGCGCCCAGCTCGTATTCCTGTCGCCAGAGATCGACGCCAAACAAAACCTCGCGCCGCCATTCGAATTTTGAATTTGGATTCGGCGAAAGCGTTGGATTCATGGCTGGAGCGGGCGAGCTCTGCTCATTGCGGCGCAGCCCCGTCAATTCCAGCGCGGTATCAAGAATGAGTTGCGCCGTGAGATAATCCTGTTGCCGCGCGAACCCGTCGGCGGCAGTGAGCAAATCCAAAGTTTGCGCGAGAAAATCGCGCGCCGTCGTGTCCTGATGAGCGCGCGCCCAGCGCAACAAACGGAAACGATCAATTTCGTAAGACGAGGCTGCCGTCGATTTCAGCGCCGTCGAATCAACTGGCGCTTCGTTTAACTCCTGCGCGGAGGAAACGGACAAATTATAAAAAAGAAAAAATAAAACAGCGCCAGCCATGACAATAGGCCGGCAAGTTTTTCTGCGGATGGCGACGATTGACTTTGGGGCAAAGTATTTCCCGTGAGGGCAACGCAATGAAAAAAAAACTGCCGTCGTCCTTAAATTACCAGCATAATTCACAATTGTTCGGCCACTTTGCGGCGATGACCGACTCGCGATCATTTGATATTCTCCAAGCAATTGACGCGCTTAGTTTATGCCACTTTGCAATATTTCTGCCGGGAAATTTCTGCTGAGTTTTATTGAGGTTATGAACGGTTAAAAGACTGCTTACGCCCTCACTGCCCCGCGTGGGGCAGTGAGGGCGTACCGGAACGGTCGTTTACAAATTAATATAAAAAAGTAAAAAGTACAAATTTTTATAGGAGCATGAGATGACCCCGCTTATAAATAATATGACGAAATAAGACGAACTCAATAGCGCGCCTATTCCCACTCCATGGCGCCCGCCTCGCCGGTCAGTTGTTGAATGCGGCGCTCGATAATTCCGGCGCGATTTTTCTGGCGCTGTTCCAGCGTTTCTTTCAAGCGTTTCAAATCTGCTTCCATGCGTTTCACCTCGTCCTGCCGGTTCATCTCGCGCCAATCGAACAGTTGGGCGATCATGGTGCTCAGATTCGTGCGGAGGGTCCGGCGCGCCGCCTCATCCGAACTCCGGCGATAACTTTCGGACAGCTCGCGGCTCTGACGCTCGAGGTCGCGAATTTTCATTTCACGCTCGTATCGCGCCGGATCGTCTTTTTGAAAAAACTCCAAGCGGGTTTTTTCATCCAGCACCGCTTTCAAGCGCATGGTGTAACGCCGATGGTCGATCATCTTGAAGCGCGGCAGATCCTGCGCTTCCGGCGGATTCGTTTGCGCGAGATAATCGAGCGCTTCTTTTTCCAATTCGGGCGTGAGCACGAAATTTTCCGGCAGCGGGGCCAGCGGCGGCTTCTCTCCTTGCAACGGCGCATTGGCGCGCGGCGTGCGAGCCGGCGTCTTTTCCTGAGCCGGGCTGAGGTCGTACATGATCAGCGCCAAAATCGCGGCAAGCAACGAGCGCATGATTAAATTTTTCATTTTTATTTCTCCAAAAATTTTCAGTCGTCTATAATTTTGAACTTTGCAAATCACTTTCCAGCGCCGCGATACCGGCGCGCAAATCTGCGGCTTGCTCATCCCATGAAAATTCTGCAACCGGCGCATGGCGGCTAAACGCTTCAATCGTTTCGGCGTTGTATCGCGAGAGGGAAAGTGACAACGCCTCGGCCTTCGCGTCAAAGGCGGCGGCTTCCCAAGCCGGCCGGCGCGGTTGTTGAAAAGCCAGATAATGAAAACTCAGCAACAAAATCGCGACGCCAACACCGGTCAGCGCGAGCCGCGGCCTGAAATCAAAAATAGGCGCGAGCCGTGGCGCGAATAATTCCCACCAGCCCAAACGGCGCTGCGGTAGCGCGCGCCGGATAATTTTTTGCACAATGCGCTCCGGCGCCTCGACAAACGGCAAGCTCGCATATTGCTCCTGTACGAATTGCGCGTCGGCAAGAATTTCCCGACAACGCGCACAACTTTGCAAATGCGCCTGCCAGAGTTTTTGTTCTGCCGCGGGCAATTCGTCGCTCAGCAGCAACCACATCTGCAACAGAAAATCGCGGCAGGGAAAAGTTGTAACGACCTCAGGCATCGACATACCTCAATTGTTTGCGCAGTTTGGTTACGGCGTAATGCATGTGACCGAGCACGGTGTTGAGCGGCTCGCCGAGCCTCGCAGCGATTTCTTTGAAGCTCATTTCGCCGTGTTGCCGCAGCAAAAAAACTTGCCGCTGTTTCTCGGATAATTGGCGCAAGGCGTTTTCAACTAAACGCGCCTGCTCGGCTCGTTCCGCCTCGGCGTCGGCGGCGCTGTGATAATCAACCGCGGCCGCCATGGCGTCTGCATTATTCTGAAAACGGTCGCGATGCACACGACGATGGCGCAGCAGATCGACCGCGAGATTGTTGGCAATGCCGAAGAGCCAACCCGAGAAACGGCCGTCTTCCTTGTAACGCGGCAGCGCGCGCAGCACGCGCATGAACGTGTCCTGAAATAAATCCTCGGCGCTTTGTTGGTGGCCCACCAGCCGCAAAAGAAACGTGAACAGCGGCCGCCGGTATTTTCGCACCAACGCCGCGAACGCTTCCTCGTTGCCGTTTTTGAAATCGCGAATCAGCTCGGAATCGTCTGAAAACATGTTACGGTCGACCGTTTGCTCAGATAAACGCGCCGGGGGCAAATTTATTGTGGGAGAAATAAAAAAGCCTCGAGCGCTTCGAGGCTTTTTTTGTTTGCAATATGGAATGCTCACAAAATTCCAATTTCCCGCGCCATGACCACGACGCTGGGCAACGGTTGCTGCCAGAGCCATTCGGGTTTCAGCCAGAAACCGGGCAATACTTTTGAAAACAATTTTCCCTCCGGCGCCTCCGCCGCCGCATACTTTTGATCTTCGCCGAGAATATTGAGATCCATTCGTTTCAAGCGGCGGTCGATTACCCAGTATTCTTTCACGCCGGCGGCTTCGTATTCCCAATATTTTTCCCGCCAATCGCGCACCGTGCTATCATCGGAAACAAATTCAACCACCAGATCAGGTGCGCCATCGAGGTAAGTTGGTCGAATAATTTCAAGGCGCTCCTTCGCGACGAAAACTAAATCCGGGACTCGGCGCTTGCCGGGCTGCAAACGGATTTGGACATTGGAGCCAAAAAGTCTGCCCAAAACATGCTGATCAATAAAAAAGCGCAACAACGGCCCAACCCACATCACCTCATCTTCATGATCTGCTCCGGCCGGACAATGCATAATCACCTTCCCGTTTAAATATTCCGCGCGAATATCTTCGTCGCACCACGCTTCGAATGCTTCTTCGCTTTCGAAACGGAGCGGCAGCGCTTCCACCTCTTGATCGTATGTCATAACTTCGCTCATAACAAAAACCCTTTTGGTGACAACTCAAATATAAAGCACGCTTTTCTTTTTGTCAACAATATATTTTCCCAAACAAAAAGTTTTGATTCAAATTTACGGATGGGGTCTTCCCAAAATAAAAAACCGAGCCTTGACAATACCGGGATAGGGGCTGGCCGATTGCGTCAATTAAGCTCGGTTTTTGAGTGTTGACGGACCGGAGTTAGGGGAGTTACCGGCCTCGTCGAGTGTCCTACTCTTTATATTTACAAGCTTCATACCAGAAATTCTCCGATAGTACGTGCGCTAAGGTTGGTTGTATTTTCAAATGGTTAAACCCATTGGCGATGACCACTGAATCAGCAAAAAATAAAAGGGCTCATTTTGAATCAAATCATGGTTTCAAAATGAGTAAATTTTCACTGGTTTTGTTTTGTGGTTTTTTGTCCACTCAACTCATTGGCGATTGATTTTGCCAACTCATCCAAACATTTCTTCATGCTCAAGCTGAGCGCCTCAACGACCGCCGCCGGAATTTTTTTGGTTACCGGTTGCAGGTGCTCGAATTTACTTTTCCAGATCACCCGTTGCGTCGTCGGCTCGTGCAGGCTCGCGGTAAAAACAACTTTGCCGTACCAGTTGTTCGGCTCATCCCATTCTTCAAAAGCCAGCAAGCGCCCGCTCAAAACATATTTCACATTGGCCGGCGACGGATAAGTCGTCACCTTCTCGAACAAGCCGCTGTCGGAAAGATAGTTCACCACTTTCTCGGTGACGAGATGCCGCGGCGGCGCGACCCAGCGACGATAAAAATAGTATTTCACTTCAAACGGCGAGTCGCGATAAATAATGCGATCATCGTCATAAATCACCTCGGACTCAAATTTCTGCACGCCCAGCGCGAACGGCAACGGCGCGTGACCGTCGGTCGTTTTTTTATCCGGCTCAAAAGCCAGCGTGTAATAATAAGTCTCCGGCACGCCGCCGCAGGATTGGAGCAAAAGGCAAAAGGCAAAAGGCAAAAGGCAAAAGACAAGTTTACATGATGAGCGCTGATTATTTTTGACGCGTCCATCCCTTAGCAGCCAAACAATTTTCCATTGATTCATTTCGGCATCCTGTTCATAAAACAAAAAATCTTTTTGGGGTCAAGTTTTCTTTGATTTTGCTTAAACTTGCCTTTTGCTTTTTGCTGTTTTCTTTTTGCCTTACGGCAGTTTCCGTTCCGGCGGATTGGATTTGCGCACCAGATTCCACGGACGCTCTTTGATGGAGCGGCTGAATTGCTCGAAATGCTGCGAGGCATCTTGCAGATTTTGCATCGCCTCGTAAAAGCTCGATTGATTTTGCGAGACCATGCCGTCCATTGATTGCGTCGCGCGATTGAGTGAGAGCAACAATGTATCGGCGCGCGCCATCGTCGCATTCAATTGCGTCAACGTGGTTTCCAGTGCGCTGGTGTTGGTCGCCATCATTTTATCGAGCTTGCCGCTGAGACCTTGAAATTGCAGCGTCAGGGCATTCATGTTGGCGATAATGCCTGCGATATTTCCGGCGCTTTTTTCGAGCAGCGTGTCGGTGTTCGCCAGCATATTGGAAATGTGCGCGCGGTTTTCATCCCGCAACAGATCATTGACGCGAATCAGCAGCGTTTCGAGTTGGTCGCTCAACTGCACGAACGGCTCGCTCAATTGCGTGAATGACGGCACATCGCGGCTGCGCAACATGCTGCCGGAGGGCAACAACTCCGCGTTGAGTGAGCCAGTGGTGATCTCGATATAAAAATCACCCATCAAGCTGATCGAGGACATGAACGCTTCGGAGTCGATCCGCACCGGAACGCGATCATCGACCGTGATCTTGATCTCGAGCCTGGTTTTGTCATCCGGCGCGATGCCAACGTCCGTCACCGTGCCCACCAAAAAACCGCCGAAGCGCACCAGCGAGCCGGCTTCGATGCCGCCAACGTAACTGAATCGAGCGGTGTAGGTTTTTTCTTTTCTCTCCCAATCCACTTTCGCCATCGCCACGAGAAACGCAACGAACACGGCAAACGCGACGATGACTAAAAGGCCCGCTTTGATTTCGTGTGAACGGTATTCCATTTTTAAGTCTCTCTTATCTATCTCGAAATTCTCGTACTCATACTTTTACTCTTACTCGCTTTTAATGAATCGAGTATCTTCTTTAATCCCCTTCTCCAATTCTCAAATAAATCTACATAGTTATATGACGATAACGACTCAGGGATTTCGCATTCTTCGATTCGTGCCGGAATTATATAAACTTGATCATCAGGTATTTCTTGAAGAGTCTCAAGAGCTAAACGGATTTCTTTCTGGCAGTAGCCTCTTTTATTAACCGCATTATTGGATAGCATAATAAGGGCGGCGGCGATTAACGCGGCGCGACCGATGCCTTGTCGGCAGTGAATAACCACGCGTTTTCCTGCCGTCAAAGTTTCGTCTAATTTTCTTACCAAATCCATCGCCGTTCGTCGTGAAGCGGGAACGCTTTGATCAACAATCGGAAAAGAGATGAACTGCAAACCATGATCTTGGCAAAGTTTTTCTTCCTGCGTCAAATCCAAATCGGCGATTTCATCGCTGGTGAGCAACGACACCACCACCTCGAGATCGGCACGCTGCCAAGAACAGATTTCGTCATCAAGCCAATCGCCGCCGCGCGGACGGGGTGAAATAGCCAATCGCCCCAGCCACGGCCCTTCAATCCAGTAAAGCTCTGTTCTCATTATGCAGCGATTTTAACAGCGGTTGATTCGGCGCTTCCATTTTTTCTTTACAAGATCCCGTCTAAACTGATACACCCTCGGCTGCTTGCTCGGTGGCAAATGGTTCATAGTGCAAAACCATGATCTGATCTAGCCGTAACCCCAACGATTCGAAAGTACGTCCGTCGCGGTCACAGAATTCAACCTCGTAAGCGGTACCGTTAGCAAGAATTTCAACCACCGTGCCTACTTGACCTCGCCACAAGTTGTATTCCGGCAAGTCATCAATGAGCGCCACAACGTCGAGTAATTTGATTTGGGCTTTCATTTTAACCTCACTATTTTTTATAATGGATAGCAAGTGGCCAATCTTGGTATTTGCGAATCATATTCAACAATCCAACCACTCCGAATAATCGCTCGTTTGCCACGCCATTCGAATGGAAAATCCACAGTATAACGTTGTCCAAATGCATCACGCCGTCCCAATTTGGCGTCGTGCGTTTTGACAATCTGTAATAACATCTCTCGTAAATCTTCGGCATGATCAGCAGTCATGCCAAGCGCCGCCGCAAATAAGCGCGCTTTGTGTTTGCCTTCATCATGCAGCGGATTAAGGCAGTAATCGCTCAGTTTCCGAATGTCAACCAGCGCGAGCTCGGTGTTCGGTATTTTCATGATCTACCCCTCAACCAAAGATTTCAAATACTTCTCTCGATCAATATTTTCCTCATCCGCCTCGCGATTTAAAAACTGTTGCACGATGGGATCGGGATTGGCGCGCAATTCCTCCGGCGTGCCGATGGCGAGAACACTGCCATTGTGCAGCATCGCAATGCGATCCGCAATCAGGAACACCGAAGACAATTCGTGCGTTACCACGACGATGGTCATTTTCAACGCTTGATTGAGCTTGATAATGAGCTGATCGATTCCCACCGCCACGACCGGATCGAGTCCGGCGGAGGGCTCGTCGCAAAATAAAATTTCCGGATCCATCGCAATCGCCCGCGCCAAACCGGCGCGTTTCTTCATGCCGCCGCTGAGCTGCGCCGGCATGAAATCATCGAACCCGCCCAACCCGACTTGCTCCAGCTTCATGCGCATCATGATTTTGACCGTCGAGGCCTCCAGCTTCGTGTGCTCGCGCAGCGGCATCCCGACATTCTCGCCGACCGTCATCGAGTTGAACAACGCCGCGCCTTGAAACAACATGCCGATCTTGCGCAGCACCGGCGTCATCTCTTCTTCGCTTAATTTCGCAATGTCGTGGCCTTTGATAATAATCTCGCCCGATGACGGTTTCGCCAAACCAATGATGTGCCGCAACAGCGTGCTCTTGCCGCAACCGGAACGCCCAAGAATCACCATCGTCTCACCGCGATAAATATCGAGATTGATGTTCTTCAAAATCTGCCGCGAGCCGTAATGCGTTTGCAGATTGCGAATCGAAATGATGGGTTCGTTGGACATTTCGTGTAACGTGAAACGTGTAACGGATTAAATTTTTGAATTTCTTAAATTCTAAACGGTAACGCGGTTCGCAACGCCGTTAAATCGCTTGGTTGCCAGAAGACTCGTGCAGAGAGCGCGCATCGTCTCCAGTTCGCGAAAAAATTGGCGCGAGGCTTCATCTGCAGGCAAGGCCTCGAAAAGATCAGGCAATTGCACGCCGTGACTCATGATGGCATCGGCCTTTTTACTTCGAAGATGTTCTTTAACATAGAGACAATTTTCCGCGTTGTAAAAAAGCCGAATCGCTTCAGAAGCACTAACAATACCACTGGCAAGCGACTGCACCATGCCCAAATTCAACAACGCAAAATATCGCAACTGTTTTGCAAAATCGCCGCTGATTTCGGAAAGATCGACGCGAAATGTTTTAAGCTTTCTCATGGTACAAAACCAACCGCAGGCTTTTATCTTGTTGCTTGTATGAGCGCTTCTGCAACCCATGAATCAACAGGCTTGCCAACTTTTTCGGCGGCCATGACAACTTTTTTATGTTGATGCGGCGAGAGACGAACCGTCAAATGGCCGGTGAAGGGTTTATCAGGTTCTTCACCGCGTTCTTTGCAGAAAGTTAAATAATCTTCGACGGAATCTTTGAATGCTCTCTTAAGTTCTGCGACTGATTTCCCTTGAAAAGTAATAACGTCGCGAGTATTAATCACTTCCCCGTGAAAAACATTTGATTCGTCATCATATTCCACGCGCGCAACATAACTTTTAAATTGCATCATGGCTGAACTCCTGCTTCAATTAAAAACCGACGCATTGACTTGACCGCGCCTTTGTCGGTTTCTTTTCGAGGATGAGGGCGATGAAAAACGGCGCGAACACTGTTCAACACAATCCGGACTCTTGAACCGCTGCCTTCGCTGATTTCCGCTCCCAATGCCTTGAGTAAGCTTTCAATATCCGACCAAAGAATATTCGCTTGAACCGGATCCGCAAAGATTGCTTGCAGAATTTTATTGTGCTTTGACTTCATTCAAAAAGCGGAATAAAACAACGTCAAGAAAAAAATACATCAATTAAAGGCGTTGTGTTGACGATGATTTGACCTCAGCGTGATGCGTAACAAAACGCCGTACCGTGCCCACATCAGCGTCAAAATCTTCATCGGTGTAATCAAACACTGGAACGCCGCGTTCGACCAACAACGACCAACAACGACCAAAAATTCAGCAGTGGCATATCAGCCATTTCCGCGGCTTTTCCCAAAGAAAGATGCCCATCTTCATAAAGCTGGATCGCCAAACCGCAGATGGCGCGCTCACGCAACTTATCGCGGTTGAGGCCGGCGGACTGCAAAGCGAGATAAATGGGCTGTGGCAGCGTCATTTCTAAAGTCATGGTGTTCATCGCCGTGCTCCTATATTGTGTGCTTTCGATAACTTTTCACTGCCTCATCAATTGCCTTTGTTTTGATACCACCCTTGAGTCCCACTTCGGAACGAATCGACTGGACATCTTCAAGGAGTTGTTCTTTCCAACCGTATTTTTTATGCAGTTTCATGAGCGCCAACATTGCAACCTGCAAATTGCCGCAGTAGCTATCTTGGACGACGTCTCGAAGCTGTTTTTCAAGATGTGTTGGCAAATTTATCGACAGCATGTTAAACCTCATTTTATTATTTGCGCAAACAGAAACCAACATTCTATTCAAAAAATATAGCACAATATGGGAATTTTGCAATGAACAAATTTAGCATTACGCTTGGCAAGCCTTTCTTGCAAACTGGCAAGTAAAAAATCTTCCAGTTTTACACCGGAATTTCTTGTATGTTTACCTAACACCGTAGTGCAAATGGTTTATTTTTCATCTTTGCACAATAATGGTCTCGCCGACTTACCAAATTTATACTCAACGTCAGTGACATTAAAAATTTGCCAATTTTTTAATGTCGCACAATTAGTATTGAATAAAACAATGTTAAACCCGTTGTTGTTGAGCGCACTCCTATAAACGACACCATCAAAACCTTGTAACTTAAAGACTTCTGCAAGATATTGAGATGGAACATAATGTAAAGGTTGATCTTGAGGAGAAACTGGTTGCGAGAATGTTCTATTGATAGAAGCCCATATAGATTCTTCTATTTGATCTGGGGTAAGATTTTCGTCAAATGCTATCCATTCACGCTGATCTTTACTTAAATCTACAATTCGTTGATCATTCAAAATCTCGAAATATCCAACAGATATATCAGCGCGTCTCCATGGCCTAACTTCTGCAATGGCTGTCTCCTCATCACTTGACACATATAGGTATGATATCCCGCTAGGATTTAATCTTCCAGCAGTTGCAGCTTTATTAGGTGGAGCACCCATTTGGTCCGGTGGCAATGGATATTCAAAGTAATGAGAACCCTCTTCATCCTCAGTTTCAACGGCATTAATTCCGATTCTAGCACGTGCAAGTATTTGACCCGCTTTTAAAATAGATTTTCTCTTTTTTGAAGTGTGTAAAATGGACTGGATGAATCTTTGCCATCTTTCATTCAAAACATAGCGATTTTCTTTTATAAGATAATCCGTGAAATTTTGCCATTCGCTAGGCGATTCAAAAAAGTTATTTTTTTCCAACATGTTTTTAACATTCCTAGTGTTAATTTGCAGAAATAAGAAATCAGCATTCATCCTGATCGAGATTTGATCAAAGAAAAAAATCTTCGCAATTTCGGTGTGAGTAGTTTTGGGTTTATCTGTGCCAATCCGTGCCAACAACGTTTAAAAATACTTTCAAAACGTCGAATAAAACAGCGCTGTGAAAAACACATCCGCCGCAATGATCAAAAAAATCGACACGACGACGGACGAAGTCGTGGATTTGCCGACACCCTCGGCGCCGCCTTCGACGATGAAGCCTTGGTAGCAGCCGATCGAGGCAATGATCATTGCAAAGAAAACAGTTTTCACCAAACTGGTGGTAAAATCTTTGATCACCAGCGCGTTGGCGGTTTGGGTGTAGTAACGAATCGGGCTGATGTCCAGCGTCGTCACGCCGATGAGATAGCCGCCCACGATGCCGACGAGATCGCCGAGCAGCGTCAGGCACGGCAGCACGATCACCATCGCCAGCGTGCGCGGCACGACGAGATAATTGATCGGATTCAAGCCCATCGTTTTCAGCGCGTCGATTTCTTCCGCCACTTTCATCGAGCCGATTTCCGCGGCGATACCCGAGCCACTGCGGCCCGCAATAATGATTGCCGTGAGCAACGGACCCAGCTCGCGAATAATCGACACCGCCACCAAATCTGCGACAAAAATTGTGGCGCCAAAACGCTCGAGCTGATAGGCGGATTGCATCGCCATGATCAGCCCCACAAAAAATAAAATGGTACAGACAATCGGCACTGAGTCAAAACCGATCCGCACCATTTGCTCGATGGCGCTGCGCCAACGCAGGCCTTTGCCTTTGAACGGCGCGATCGTCGTCCACCATAAAGTTTCGACGCCCAAACGCACGACGCGGTCGAGATGCACCAGAAAATAAATTGTTTGCCGTCCGATTTGTCCGGCGAAGGTTGTCAGAAATCTCATAAAGCGAAAGCTTTGAACGCGGAATGCACGGATGACGCGGGTTTTCACGGATTTTTTTGTTTTATCCGCGTCGATCCGTCTAATCCGCGTCATCCGCGTTCAAAAAAAGAATCCTTCAAAATTTTTCAAGATTAAAGCTTTGCAAACTAAAGTTTGCACTCCGGCTTCATTTACACCAAACTATTAAACGCCGCTTCCTCGTTTGGATAAATCTCAAACACTTTATCGAGACGGCTCAACTCAAAAACTTCGCGCACCGCCAAACCGAGGCCGAAGAGTTTGAAATGGCCCTTGTACTTGCCGGTTTGCTGCAGGCCCTCGACCAGCGTCGCCACGCCGGAGCTGTCCATGTAGCTCACGTTCTGCAAATCCACCAAGATCGTCGGGGTTTTCTTTTCCGTCAGCGCGATAATCGCTTTGCGCACGGACGGTGATGAATATAGGTCGACGTCGCCTTTGATCGAGACAATGGCGGCCGCGTGCTGATTGCGGGTGATAACTTCGATCATGGTACAATCTCCTCGTGAGTATCGCTCCTGAGTGGCGGTAAATACTTAATGAGTGTCAGTTGATTGCCCTCCGGCAGGGTGTTGTCGAAAACCACTTCGTCCATCGCGCTCAGCATCAAATGCACGCCCAGCCCGCCGGGGCGAATGTCGTCCAATTCACGCGATTTGATTTTTTCCATATCCGCTTTTTTGCCGAAATCGCGCAGCACCACTTCGATGCCGTTATCAATGAGCCGCGCCGTGATGATCACCGGTTGATCGGTCGCGCCTTCGTACGCATGCCGGATGATATTCGCGCAGGCTTCATCGACGGCGAGCGTGGCGCGATGGCGCTGCGCTTCCGGAAAACCGGCGAGATCGCACAAATGCGCGACGACGAGCCGCACGACCTTCAACAGTTTCGGATCGCTGGTGAGATGAAACTGCACCGTGTTCGGCGGCACACGGTCAGCAGAATTGAGTTCGTTTGGATTGCGCGAGTTCATAAATTCAGCAGGCGAACATTTCAAAAAATTTGGAAGTTCAAGCCCTAACGAATAAATGAGGCCCAACGGATGAAAAGCGACCAACGGATATAGTTTTTATCCATTGGTCGTTTTTTCAATCCGTTGGGCAATTCTTTATTTCGTGCATTTTTACTTTTTTCATGCCGACTTCCATTTCAGCGCCACCACCGTCAAATCATCGTGCTGCGACATGCCTTTGGTGAAATGGCGCACGTCTTCGACGACGTGCTCGACCAGTGCTTTCGGCGACGGCCATTTGCGGCACAACAACTCTTTCAACCGCTGCATCGAATATTGATCAAAACCGGTGTTTTTCGCTTCGACCACGCCGTCGGTAAACGTCACCAACACGTCGCCGGGGCTGAGCTGAATGGACTTGGGCATGAATTGCGTCGTGGCCATGACGCCCAACGGCGCGCCGCCGCCGGAGGCGATGAACTCGCCGGATTCGCCATTTTGCTTCAACCAATATACCGGCAAATGGCCGCCAGTGGCAAAAGTCACCACGCCCGTGTTCGCGTTGAGCTGCGCGTATTGCAGCGTCACGAACATGCCGCGCCGGCCGCGCTCCACCAAACCTTCGTTCATTTTTTGCAGCGTTTGCGCCGGGTCGTGATAACGCTGGCTGGCGACGCGGAAATCGCTGACGAGTCTGGCCATGTACAACGCTGCCGGGACGCCTTTGCCCGAAACGTCGCCGACCACGACGCCGAGCGTATCGTGGTCGAACATCAGGAAATCATAGAAATCGCCGCCGATCTGCGTCGCCGGAATCGATTTCGCAAAAATCTCGAAACGCCCTTGCGGGTCCTCCGGAAACGTTTGCGGCATGAAGCTTTCCTGAATCGTGCGCGCCGCTTCGAGTTGTTGATCGAGCTTCTGCTTCTCCAACATCGTGCGATGCATGCGCGCGTTCTCGATCGCCAGCGCGACTTGCCGGCTGAACGTCGAAAACAGATCGAGATCGTCGTCGGTGAACGCTTTGTCGTGCAACGGGTTGATCACTTCCGCGACGCCGATGATGCGTTCTTTCACCTTGAGCGGCACCGCCAGAATCGAGCGCGTGATAAAGCCGGTCGTATCGTCGCTCTTTTTGGAGAACCGCGGGTCTTTGCTGACATCCGGCACGATGAGCGGCTGGCCGCTTTGCGCGACCCAGCCGGCAATGCCCTCGCCGACGCGCAGCTGAATTTTCTGCATGACCTGCGCGCTCACTTCGCCGAGCGCCACCTCCCACTCCAACATGCCGGTCTTGTCGTTGATCAGCATGACCGAGCAGGCTTCCGCGTCCATCACCGCTTGCGCCTTTTCCATGACCAGACTGAGCACGCTGTCGAGATCAAGCGTGCTATTGACGATGATGCTCACCTCGATGAGGCTGGAGAGCGTCGCGACGCGCGCTTTTAAATTTTCGATCTCGTCATGCACGTCGCTTTGCGGCGCGGACGATTTTGCAGTTTTTGTCGTTGGCATAAGTACGGCCTTGACCTAAGTTTCCTCGATTTCCTCCGGTTCGCGCCGCGCTCCGGTGCAGCGCGCGAATTTTTTTAAAATACGAATAAATTCTTTATTTTTCAAACTCTTTTTACAAAAAGGTTTTGGTTAAAACGAGCTTGCCCCGATCGCGCCATCGGGTGGCGCGCCAGCCATCCCAAAAATTCTCAAAAAAAATCTCCGCATTATTTCCGGCGTGCGCGTAGTTAAAAGAGGCAAAAATTTCTGGGATACTATTTCTTCTGGCTCATGGCTGTCGAGCCGACGGGACGCGCTTGGCTGGATTTCCTTCACGCCCCCTTTAATCGGATCATCTGCGGTGATATGCAGATTTGCATGTGCTGTCAAATCCATTGGGCAAAATTTTTCCGGCGCCAATTTGACGCTTGACTTTGACGCGCAAGTTTTTTATATTTTGACTGACTCTCCCCCCATTGAACACCTTATTTTGTGCGCTGTTCCCGCGCCGGATACCGGACGCGGTGAAAGGTTATTTCACCTCTTTTAAGTTTTAGATTTGCCATCGTTGTTGGCGGTTGCCGCTTTTTTTTAACTTTGATGAGAAAATTCGCTGTTTTTTGGTGTCTATAGAAACAGACGAAGATTTGGCGATAGCACTTTCTGCGCCGGATTCAAAACGCTATAAAATATAACCCCCCGCGAGTTGTGATTTAATAAAAAAGATTCAGCATGAGGTTAACTGAAGGAGATGAGATGATGAAAGTCCCTTCGTCTAAGCCGATGAACTTGCCGCTGTGTGTTTCAGCATTCTATTTAAAATGTTTTGTCATGCTTCTCTGTTGGGTTGCATTGGCGTTGCCGGCGCGCGCGCAAAAGATAAACAAGTTGAGTTTGTTCAACCAGAGCAGCGCCTCGGCCAGTAACAGGATTTACAAAATTTCCGTTGAAGACACTATTGGAAAAGGGGTGGGGCTTTATACGGTGCGAACGGACTCGTCACACCCGATTTCACGAAGGTTGAACAAACCGCAAGATCTTCTGGTGAGCGGCCCCAAACTTGAGGTGGGAACGAGTTACACCACGGTCCGCTCTTATAACACCAACCAGGATTATGTCCAATCCGAGTTTGCGAGGAGCGACGGCGGTTTCACCGCCTTTTGGCTGGATCCGATTTTTGTCAAGGATGATTCCGTGCTGCCCAGAGCGGAGTTTTTCAAACCGCTCGCGAATGGCAGGGGTTATCGGGTGGTCTATTCGCTGCCGGGCTTTTCCAACGCGCCGGATAAAATGGATATCATCAAAAAAATCGAAATTCATGGCACGGATTTCGGCGATTCGTGGGTCGAGATTAGCACCGTGGTCAGAAACACGGGCGTGCGGCCGTTGAATATCGGCATTCGTTATATGTGGGATGTGGCGGTCGGCGGCGATGACGGCCCGGAGCTGATCGAAAACGTTTTCAACACGAGTTTGGGCCAGAATGAGGCGAGTTTTGAGTGGCTCAACTTTGCGTTTTTCATGACGCAGGCGAACGATTTTATCGGCTTGAACCCGCCCGGCTACAATATCTTCGGGTCGGTGCTGACGCCGACCAATCTTTTGCGCG
>Ga0247727_10006059_pt1 | contig 23993 bp, 20 predicted proteins | sample WisWelCaveWW1625_FD_202498 | JGI IMG/M metagenome (GOLD analysis project Ga0247727, IMG submission 202498) | Biofilm microbial communities from Wishing Well Cave, Virginia, United States - WW16-25 | ecosystem: Environmental > Aquatic > Deep subsurface > Groundwater > Cave microbial mat | place... | reverse complement strand
ATTTTTTGCATCGGCGCCTGCGGCGGCCTCGCCGGCCAGTTTCGTTTTATGACGGAAGACCCGTTGGCGTTTGGCGGCTGGTTGGCTTTGGGCAAATCAACGTTGTACGTTGCGGATACGTTCAATCATCGGGTGCAGGCATTTTATCGGCGCAACTTTCAACTGCGTTATATTCTCGGCGCCGAAAACCAATGCAAACATCCGGTCGCCGGCCAATGCCCGGGCGAGTTCGATCATCCGAAAGATTTAGTCACGGATAAAAAAGGAAATTTGTACGTTCTCGATCACGGCAATCGCCGCATCCAAAAATTCAACAAATACGGCGGCTTTCGGCGCTGTGTTGGCGAGGGCGTGCTGGCCGCGCCGGAAAATATCGCCATCGATCACGATGATTCTCTTTATGCGATCGATACCGGGAAAAATTCTGTTTTGAAATTCAACCCTCGCGGCGGTTGGGAAGCGATCGGCGATTTTGCGCAAATCAAAGACGGCTTTCGCCCGTCCGGGCTCGCGGTCGATCGCGCGAAATTGATTTATATCGGCGAAAAGGGCGAGGGCGATTTAAAAATTCATGCGCTCGATCAAGCCGGCAAATATCTCGGGCATTTCGGCAGTTATGCCGGCGCCTGTTATCAATTGTTGGCTGAGGCGCAAGGCCGGCTTTACGCGAATTGCGGACCGGAAGGCCAGATCATTCTCCTGCAGGGCAACGAGCAGTTCGCGAGCCGCGGGGTTTATTATTCAAAAAGATTTGACAGCACGGATACGGAAAATCAATGGCATCGTCTCGCGCTCGAGGCCGACATTGTGGAACGCAGCAAAATCGCGATTTTTCATTTTGCCTCGAATGACGCCGAAGTGTCGCGCGAGCAAATGGATTGGCAACCTTTGTTGAGCAGCCCGCACGGCGGCGTGACGCCGAAAGAAGGTTTGTTTGAAAACGCCGACAAACGTTTCTTGTGGCTGAAGATCGAATTGTTCGGCGACGAATTTCACACGCCGGTGATCCGGCAGGTGAAAATATTTTTTCCGCGCTTATCTTATTTGCGTTATTTGCCGGCGACGTATCAAGACGACGAAATCGGCCGGGACTTTTTGGAACGCTTTCTCGCGTTGTTTGAATCCATGACGTTCGATATGGAGCAGGTGATGGCGCAGACGGCCAGGTATCTCGACCCGGCCGCCACGGATAAAGCGTTTCTCAATTGGCTGGCAGCGTGGCTGGCGATTGCCAACGACGAAAGCTGGTCCGAGGCGAAGAAGCGGAACTTGATCGCGACCGCGTACCAACTTTATAAGCGGCGCGGCACGCCGGGCGGCTTGAAAGCGATGATCGCGCTTTTTATCGGCGCGACCAACGAGGTGGCGATCGTGGAGCACGGCCGCCTCAAACGTCCGATGATTCTCGGCGCGCTGTCAACGCTCGGCGTTTCCACCACGGTGGGCAAAGCTTTGACGCAGCGTTTGATTGTGGAGGAAAGCTCGACGATCGGCGAGTTCGTTCTCGCCGAAACGGAGGCTCCGCCCGAAGCGCCGTTCGCCGCTGAGGCGTTCGATTTTACTTTGATGGTGAATACGTCGGCGCTGCGAACGGCGGAGGAAAGAAAGGCGTTGAAACGTTTGATTGACGGAGAGAAACCGGCGCACACGCGTTATTTTCTGCGCACCAGCGAAGGCGAGATGCAGCTTGGCGCGCATACTTTGGTGGGCGTGGATACGCGCGTTGCCCGCGGTTTGCCGGTGCTGCATCTCGGCGTCGAATCCATCGTCGGCGTGCGCACATTTTTGGGAACGCGCACGGTGCGCGGCACAATCGAAATTCGGTCAAAAATCGCTGTTGATACGATTTTACATTAAGCGGCCCTTAGGAGGATTAACCTTATGCAGAATAAACCAAAGCCCTCGCCCTGCGGCAACGAGCAAACCCACTTCGAGCGATTGAAGTATTATTTCGGCAAGATGCTGACGGTGCGAGATTTTCAAGCCGAGCAAAGTTATCTGAATGAAAAGCGCTGGCTGCTCAATCGCCTGGGCGTCGGCTGGGGCGTGCTGTGCGGCTTGAAAGTCAGCCCGTGCGCCACTGGCTCATCGCAGGTCGTGGTGGCGCCGGGTTTTGCGCTCGATGCGTACGGCCATGAAATACTCGTGTGTGAAAATCAGGTCATCGATTTGAAAGACGCAGTTGATTGTGAGCCGGCGACCAGTCCGCCGGAAGCGCCCTGTTATTACCTCTATCTCAAATACTTCGAATGCGATGTCGAGCCGACGCCGATTCCGGTGGAAGATTGCGGCGTCTTTGAAACCGATTGCGTTTACAATCGCACGCGCGAAGGATTCAAAATTTATGCTTCCACCAAGCCGCCGCATTGGGCGACGCCGCTCGATCCGCCGGTGTGGGATGATTGCGGCTGCCAATATGATTGTTACCGTTTTTTGGAAAATCCCGGCGCGGTGATCAGCGACCATTGCGGCCACCGCGAGGCGTGCGCCGAGATTCCGCTGGCGCGCGTGTGCTACACTGAGGGTGGCGCGATTGATAAGAAAGACATCGAGCATTGCGAACAATATCGCAAGCTGGCGTACAGTAATGAAATTTTAGCCGAGTTGTTGCATTGCTTGAAAGCCGAGCTGTGGAAAGCGCACAGCGCCAAGTATGATCGCCGGCGCTTTGTGCCGTTGCTGGCCCACACCCTCAAAGGCGTGCACCACGAAGATGGAAAAGCTCTAAAGATCGAGAACGCCGGCAAGCATCCGGCGCGCCTGACCACCGATCGCGATCACGGCCATATTTGGATCACGGACGCCGCCGCCACGAAGATGATGCGCCTAAATCGCGCGACGAATCAAATCGTTCATACGCCGGAGATCGAGTTGCCGGAAAAAAGTTGGGGCATTGCGTTTGACGGCCACAAACACGTTTGGATCAGCCACTACACGACCAGCCCGGGCAAGGTGACGCGAGTCAACGTCTGCGATCTGGATGACCACAAAACGATCTCGATTCTGCCGGATTGGCCGCGTGAAGTTTTGTTCGACGGCCGCTATATTTGGGTGTCGCACGGCTGGTCGGAGCAAACGCAGCAAGATTGCCGGCAAACGCGCACCAGCCAATCCGAAGCCGCGGCGCAATTGGTCCTGTCGCGCATCGATCCGAAAGCTTGCGAGCGAGTGGAGCGCTATGTGATTGCCTCGCCGGCGTGGTGCCAGCCGTCTTCGCCGATCGTCAGCATGACGTTCGACGGCCATGCGATTTGGATCGCCTACACGGCCTGGACGACGCATCAAAGCACGAACGCGATTGCGCGCCGTATCGATCTCGTCGGCGACACGATCAAAGAGCAAGATCCGATCATTCTCGACGGCGACGAGGCCGAGCGGATCACGTTTGACGGCTCGCATGTTTGGGTGACGCACAATGACGGCGGCAATAAAATCGACACCAAAAGACAAAAGAAGAAAAAAGAGGCGATGGACACCAAGGAGAAGCAGGGCGCGATCGCTTTTGACGGCTGCCACCTGTGGACCGCAGAGATCGGCGACGGCGAGGTCAGCATCAATCGCGTCGAGCTGATGAACGCCCGCCTCACGGAAGGCGAAGAGATCGACGAGTTCGACACCAAAACCGAGCATTACGACGTTTCCGAAATGTGTTTTGACGGCGCCTATTTGTGGGTGGCGGCTTATCACCAGCGCCAGCAAGAACCGCCGACCGGTTTGATTCATCGACTTTTACCATAGGAGATTGCGCGCATGACGACGAATAGATGCATGCAGAAAAGCGTGTCGAAAACGATCGCGAGCAAATTCAAGCGCCTGCGATATTTTCACGGCATGTTGCTCACCGAGGCGGACCTGCGGGAGGAGCAAACTTATTTTCGGGAAAAATTGAAATTGCACCATCGCCTGCACGGGCACGGCGTGGTGTGGGGATTGTGTTTCAAGGCCGGGAGTTGTTCCGGCGTCAATTCCGATCGCCCGTTGATCACGCTCGAGCCCGGCCTGGCGCTCGATTGCGAAGGCAACGAGATCGTGGTTTGCAAAGAATACAATATTGATCTGCAGGAGAAGCTCGACTGGCTGAAACAGCAGGGAAAAATTTCCACGGCGCTGGATTGTTTTTCGCCGCCGGAAGCCGTCAAAATTTGGGTCGGCCTGAAATATTGCGAGTGCGATTCGAACCCGCAGCCGCAATACACCTCCACCTGCGGCGACGATAAGCTGCATCCGGAATTTTCACGCATTCAGGAAGGCTATTGCGTGGTGTTGCTGGCGGAAGATGAATTGCCGTGTTGCCCCAAGCCCGGCCACAAAAAGGATGATTGCTGCAAATCCACGGTGGAATGTCCGGGGTTGGCGCCGTGTTGCGAAGACGAGCACGTCGTCATTTTGGGCAGTTTGCTGATCGCGCCGCCGGCGATTTACAAAATCACCGCCGAGCAAATCGATTTGCGCGACAAGAGGAAATTTGTCTTTGTGCCGACGGCGCTTTCGGATTGCTCTTTGCAGGGCTGGGAGGAGAGCAAATGGAGCCTTTTACACACGGTACGCCAGAGCCAGTGGACGAGGTTGAGGGATATTTCCGTGGTGATTGGCAAACCGATCGAAGCCGCCACCCGTCTCCTCGAAATAATGTCCCTTGACGTTGGCGCAACGTTGACGCCGGCAAGCGTGACGGAACAAATGCTGGCGCAGATCGAAGACGCTTTGCCGTTGGCGCCGTCCGGCAGTGAAATCACTTTGATTGTCGACGAAAAACGGGAATGCGTTTTGTTTCCTCTCGTGAATGTCAGCAGAAGAGCAGATGACAGCGAACGCTTAACCTGATAGGTTGGAAAACTTATGAGCAGCGGGAATATTCAGCGGTTAAGATACTATAAAGGCCTGGCGCTTATCGCCCAGGATTTTCAAGACGAGCAGGCCTATCACGTGGAAAAACTGCGGCGGCACACGCAACGTTTTCCGCACGGCATTATCGGCGGGCTGGCCGTGGTGTTTGACGCCAGCAAAGGCGCTTTTGTGATTGAGGCCGGCTCTGCGGTTGATAATGAGGGCCGTGAAATCGTTATCCCCGAAGAAGGTTTGGAAGTCGATATCCCTCATGCGCAATTCGCGAGACAAGAAACCGCCCAGGGTCTGTATCTGAGCATTGTTTTTGACGAAAGCGACACCGCCTGCGCGGAGCGTTCCCTCTGCGAAATCAGCGCCAAAAACAACCGCACCGTTGAACGCGCCGAAGCGAGTTGGGAAGACATTCCCAACCCGGACGGGGCAACCATTACTTTGGCGTGGGTCAGGAACACCGACGACGGTTTTGATATCAAACCGACCAAGGAAAATCTTGACGATCCCAAAGAAAATTTTGACGATAACGGGCGCCGTATCCGCATCGATTCCGGCGTCAATACGGAAGATAAAATCATTTTCAATCCCGTCGAGGGGCATGATCATTCGGGAGGCGATAACGGAACTCCGATTCCGCCGGGTGGAATTGAGGACGATGCGATCATTTCGCAGAAGATCGCCGAGGCCGATGGAACGTCGGGTCAGGTCACAGACATTGGCAGTGGCGTCAAAACCGATCATATCCAGGATGGCGCGATTACGGGAGATAAAATACGCAACGGGGCGGTGAATGCGGATAAACTTGCAACCGATATTGCCATCACCGATCAGCAATTAGCGCCGGACGCCGTGATCTCATCTAAAATTAAGGAAGCGGATGGAACTTCAGGCCAGAATACCGAAACCGGCAGCGGCGTTAAAACCGAGCACATTCAGAATAGCGCGGTCACGGACGCCAAGATCGATGATGATGCGATCATTTCAGCAAAGATCGCGGAAGCCGACGGCTCCTCGGGGCAGAATACGGATACCGGACGCGGCATTAAAACGAATCATATCCAAGACAATGCCATTACCGGCATAAAGATTGGGAATGATGCCGTCACCTCGGCAAAAATAGCGGATGCGGATGGAAGTGGAAGCCAAGATACGAACGCCGGCAGCGGCATCAAGACCAACCACATTCAGAACGACGCCATCACTTCGGCCAAGATCGCAGAAGCGGATGGAGCAACCGGACAAAACACCGAAAGCGGCCGAGGCGTTAAAACCAACCACATCCAGAATAACGCCATTATCTCAACGAAGATAGCGGACAATGCCATCGTTTCCGTAAAGCTCGCAGAGGCCGATAACAACGGCAGTCAAGACACGAATAGCGGCAGCGGCGTCAAAACCAATCATATTCAAGACAACGCGATTACGAGAGAGAAAATACGCAATGGGGCGGTGAGTGCGGATAAGCTTGCAGCGGACATTGCCATCACCGATCAGCAATTAGCGCCGGACGCCGTGATCTCTTCGAAAATTAGGGAAGCGGACGGAACAACCGGCCAGGACACGAATACTGGCAGTGGCGTCAAAACCGGCCACATTCAAGATGGCGCCGTTACAAGTGTTAAGCTTTCCTTAATCGAGCAAGTGCAAAATAGGACTGTGAATCACTTGAGTTTCGAGCAAGTACCTTTTGATTTTACTGGCCCCGATTTTGACAAGCCACGGCTCGCGCAAGTTATTCCCACTACTGTGGGAGCGACAATTTCTTTCGGTCTTGAAATTCATCGTGTTGAAGTGGAAAGGATGAGTTATATTGTAACAATCAATAATCTGCATCAAACTTTAGATACGCAATGCACGGTTCGAATACTTAAGTTTAATTAGAAAAGATGGCCTGAACATGAGAATCGTCGCCGTAATCAACCAAAAAGGCGGGGTTGGCAAAACCACGTCGGTGGTCAATATTGGCGCCGGATTGGCGCGGCTAAATTATAAAGTTTTAGTCGTTGATCTGGATCCGCAAGCGCATTTGACTTATTCCTTCGGAATACGCGCGGATGATCTGGAGGCGACGCTCTACGATCTTTTAAAAGGCGAAGCGACGCTGGCGGAGGTTCTGATCGAAAAGAATGATCTTAAAATTATCCCGGCTTCGATCGACTTGTCGGCGGCGGAGATTGAGTTTTCCACCGAAGTCGGCAGAGAAGCGTTTCTGAAAAACAGTTTAATGAATATAGCGGATTGTGATTTCATTTTGTTGGATTGTCCGCCCAATTTAGGATTGCTGACTTTGAACGCGCTGACCGCCGCGCAGGAAGTGTTTGTGCCGCTGCAAGCGGAGTTTTTATCGACCAAAGGCTTGAACAAGCTGATGGACATGGTTGAAAAAGTAAAACAGCGCGTCAATCCCAAATTGGAGATTACCGGCATCATTGCGACGATTTACGACCAACGCTTGCGGTTGCACAACGAAGTGTTTGAAAATTTGCGGCAAAACTTTGGCGACAAATTATTCAAAACGTTCATCCGCCGCAATGTGGCGCTCGCCGAAGCCGCAAGCTTTGGACAATCGATTTTCGAGTATGCGCCGCAAAGCCACGGCGCCGAAGATTATTCAGCCCTGTGTCAAGAAATCATTCAGATGAGTTAAAACCATGGCGAAAAAATCAAAGCTGAGCAAAGACGCTTTTGATTGGGTTAAAAACACCTCTCCAGAAGCGGAGGTCTCGTCCCCACCGAAAGTAAAAGAAGAAGTTTTATCTTCGGAAGTAAAAAAAGAAGTTAAAGCCTTGCGCGGCATAACCAAAAAAGAAAGAACGATTTTCGTTAAACATAAAAAACGCGGCGGCGAAATTGTGTCGATCGCGGAAACGATCGCCGGGCAAGATGAAAGCACCACCCAGCCATTCTTCAACGTGCCGGCTGACGAGGACGTAAAGGAGTTCAATCTTGCAGACGACTTGCTTGCGAAAGCGTTGATCGAAATTCATACGAAATATAAAGTCGATACGGCCGGCAAAGCGCCGAAGTTAGTTCTCAAACGATAATTTGCGGCATCGCTTTATGTGCTCACCTCCCGTCTCCTGCATCATGCCGACCTGCAACCGGCGGCGTTTTGTGCCGCAGGCGATCAAATATTTTTTGGAGCAGGATTATCCGCACAAAGAGCTGATCATCGTGGATGACGGCCGGGACGCCGTTGCGGACCTGGTGCCGCCGGATTCTTGCATTCGCTATTTCGCGTTGCCGAAAAAACTTTCCACCGGCGCGAAAAGAAATTTCGCGATTGAGCGCAGCAACGCCGGGATCATTCTGCATTGGGATGACGACGATTGGCAGGCGCGGCATCGCATTCGCTATCAAGTCGAGCCGTTGCTCGCCAGCAACGCGGAGATTTGCGGCATTCAGCAAATGCTTTTTTTCGACCTGCGCGCGCGCCAGCTTTGGCGGTACGAATATCCGGCGTCACCGCGGAGGTGGCTCGCCGGCGGCGCCTTGTGTTACAAAAAATCGTTCTGGCAAAACCATCGCTTCGAGGACGTCAGCATCGGCGAAGACACGCGCTTTGTGTGGAAACAGCGCGCCGCCAAAGCCGCGATCTTGCCGGATTATAAATTTTACGTGGCGATGATTCATCCGCACAACACCTCGCCGAAATCCTTGTCGCCGCCATATTGGAAAAGGTGGCATGAAGATTTGCCAGCGCTGCTGCAGGATGATTGGGCGTTTTATTCGGCGCTGGGTAAATTTTAAATTCGTTTTTTTATCGCCTCATTTCGGACAGAAATAAAAAAAGGGTTTTGCTTTGGGCAACGAGACGAACATTTTTGCGCATTGGGTGGATTTTGGCCAGGTGGTCGAGCCTGGTGACGACGGCGTTTGGATTTTGAAAAAAGAGCCGGACATGAGCTCCGGCGCTGAAAAGGGGCTGGTGAGCAAAACCAGTTATGGCAATATGCGTTTAAGCTTCGAGGTCAACCTTAAAAACGACGCTTGTTTCATCGCCAAGATCCTGCAAGCAGGCCAGTTCGATCAAAAAACGAATTCATATCATATTATGCAGCATCCTCAAGAGGGTTACTTTGCCAGGCATTATCATATCTTTGAAAAACTTCGTCTCCCCCCCAACGTTTGGGAGAAACTCGAACTCGCTCACCATGACGGCGAGATTGCGCTTTCTCGTAACGATAAGCTCGTGCTTAAACTATTCGACGGGAAACTGCGGCGCGGCTACGCGTTTTTGGGCCTCAAAGCCGGCGCCGCGCATCTGAAAAACATTAGCCTCGCCGCGGCCCAAGCCCCTGTTCATTCTCCCAGCATTCACGGCAGTAACACGCATGAGATTTTGCATGATTTTTCGACGCCACTTGCACCGATGGTCAGCATTATTACAACCGTTTACGATCGGATCGAATGTTTGAAAAATTGCATCAAGTCGGTCAAAGGTTCGACGTTTCACGATTATGAACACCTCATCGTTTCCGACGCGCCACCGGAAGAAATCGTGGCAAAGATCATGAAAATAATCGAGACGGAAGACAATGGCAAAATCCGTTATGCCAATCTCGCCAGGCGTTATAACAACTGGGGCATTGCGCCGGCAGCCGCAGGATTGAGATTGGCGCAGGGAGATTATATCGGTTTTCTATCGGACGATAACGGCTACACGCCGGAACATATTTCCACTCTGGTTCAGGCGCTGGAAAAAAATCCCGAGTTGGGATTTGCCTACAGCTCGTGTCTATATGACGGCCGGGGCATATTGAATTCTTCCGTGCCTCGTCTCGGGCGCATCGATCTCGGGCAGCCGCTGTTTCGCCGGGAAATTTTCCAAAGATATTTGCAAAATCAATTGCCCTTCAATATTCTCGCCTGGGACTGGCAAATGATCGAATTTTTCATGCGCCAAGGCGTGCGCTGGAAACATATCAACCAGCCGAGTTTTCTGTTTCGTCTGGCGAAATATCCGAAATTCATGAGCGCGTAAAATGATCTCCTATTGCATCGCCTGTTTTCGCCCGGCTTACGCCCGGCTGCTCATCGAGGATTTGATCGGCAAAACGACGGCCAAATTTGAAATACTCGTTTGGCTGAATGTGGAGAACGCGGCTTTTGAAAGTTTTTTGGCGGAGAGCATAAAAAAACAGCATCCGATCATCATCATCGGAAAAACTCCCGAGAACATCGGGATGCAGGCCTATCTTGAATTGTTTCGCCGGTCGCGATATGAGTTGATCGTGCAAATCGACGATGATGTGGTCATGGTTTCAAGAAGAATAGCGGAAGGCGCGATGGAGATATTCACGCAATTTAAGGATATCAAACAGTTGGTCGCCGATGTTTGGCAGGATGAATATACCACCGGCGCTCGCCCGGCCATGGAGGCTTATCGCGTCGTCAATGAGAATTATGGATTATACGACGGCCCGATCGACGGCTGGTTCAGCATCTATCATCGCTCGATTTTGCCCTTAATTTCTGCGCTGCCCCAAGCGCCATATTTTCCCCTCGGATTGCTCGCGAAACAAAAACTCCAGCGGCAAGGACTCAAAGGTTTGCTCTGCACGCGATTCAAGGTTTTTCACGTTATCGGGCCGCAATATGCCTCATTTTTCAATATGCTCGACTTTGAAATTGACAAATATAAAAAGCTCGGCCGGCGCGAAATCGTGCAGTGGTATGAAAGGGAACGGCGCCATTTGCCGGAGGCGCCTGCGCTCGAGGAAAATGTGGAAAAGATCAGACAAGAATTAAGCCAATAGGATTTGGTCTCATGGCCAACGACGTCACGATCGCCATTTTCGTCCACAACGCGCTCGATTATCTGAAAACGACCGTTTACAGCCTGGAGAGAAATACGCGCCAGCCGTATCGGTTGCTCCTGATCGATGACGCCAGTGAAAACGCAACGAAGGCTTATCTGCAAAACCTCGGCAGCGGAACGCTCATCACCAACCATCGGCAGATGGGCTTTCCGCATAACGCGAATCTGGCGATCGATCATTCCGATGCCCCTTGTCTCGTGCTCTTGAACAGCGACGTTTACGTGACGCCGGGTTGGCTGGCGCTGCTGTTGGATGGCCTGAACGACAAGCCGGTGCATGGCGTCGCCGGGCCGTCGACCTGTTGGGCCAAAGGGGAGCAACATATTATCAATCGGCCGGATTGGACGCACGAGCAGATTGAAAATTTCGGCGCGCAGACTTTGCGGAAGTATGGAGGCAAAATCCAATATTTGGATCGCTGGGGCGTCTGCGGTTTTTGCTATGCGTTCAAGCGCGAGCTGGTTGAAAAGATCGGCTATTTTGATGAAGTTTACGGCCTGGGCCAATGGGAAGAAACCGATTACAACACGCGCGCGGCCCTGGCCGGATACAAAGGGGTTTGGGTGTGCGGGGCGTATGTCCATCATTACGGCGGCAAATCGTTTTCCGCTTCGACCGCGAGCGCGCTGTTGCAACGCAATCAAAAAATTTATCAGGACAAATTTCGCTCTCTGCAGATGAACAAAACCCGCGCCGTGCCGCGCGATGATAACCTGGCGGCAAAGAGCTCTGATTTGACACGGCCGGCGGATTTAACTAAAGTTTTTCGCCAGACGCCGGCTTATACGGTTGACTACTTGTAAGACAAACAGGATTCCATGCTTGCTGCTTGTGTAAATTGCCGTGATGATGAAACGACCATCGCCCGGTGGATTGATAGCGTTGCCGATCACGTTGCGGAAATCGTCATTTGCGATACCGGTAGCCGAGACAAAACGAAAGAGCTCATTCTGAGTTATCGTTTGCAGAACCTCAAATTTTATGAAAAGCCCTGGCCCGGATTTTTAACGGCGCGAAATTGGTTTTTTGATCTCGTTTCAGTACCTTATATCCTGCAGTTGGACGTCGACGAGGTGCTCTTGCACACCTTTTGGCAGAAACTGCCGGCCTACATTGCGGTTTTAGCAAAAGGCTATGATTCCATTCGGCTCAAGCATTATGCTGCCAAGTTTCATTTCAGCAGTTTGGCGGACCTCAACGCGAAGGCCGGGCGCTTCAATGACTATTTTGCCGGTTTCAGTTATCCTCGCGATATTCTCTATCGCGCTGATCTGAAGCAAAAAGGGGTGGGTTGGAAAAGTTTTCATCAACGCGGCGAGATTTTTAATAATCTGGCCACGGCGAGATATTGGTTGGATGTTGAGCCGTTGATTCATTGTTATCCACCCGGCCACAAAATTCATAACGACGAGTACCATGCCCGAAAAATTTTGGCTTATGCGAAACTGGCTCCCGGCTACTGGGAGCCGGGATGGACGCATTTTTTAAACAGCCGGTTCTCTCCGGAAAAATTGGAAGCCATGAAAAGAGATATTTATTCCAGCAATGATCCGGCGCCACATTCTACGTGGTGGGGCAGAATGGGCCGATTGCCGAAGTCTTGAGCACGTCGTTTAGCCGAAATCTTTCACCTGGTCGATTCGGACGATACATTATTGACGCAACGAAAATTAAACCGGCATGGAGCAGGTGGAGAGCGAGATTCGTCGCGAGCAATTCAAAGCGCATTTGGAAAGTTACTGACCGGCTGCTTTGGTGGTAAAATTTTGGTAGTTCCACGACTTTAAGCGACCGGTCAACCTTTTTTCAAACCAGTCAAAATCCTTGATTTCGTCGTTCAGGATGCTATATTATATTTGTGTGCACTCGGAATTTAAATCCGCATGAGCAACCATACTCTACAACCTCAGCCGAAGGAAAGCGCTCGTCAAGCGAATTCCGCCCCAAAACCGGCAAGAGTTGAAAAATCGAAATTCATCGACGCGAGTTCGTTGCGTTTCAGCGCTTTGGCTGGCGCGCCGCGGCCCAGCGTTCAACCAAAGCCGCAAGGCCTGCCGTATTTGCAACGCACGATCGGCAACCGCGCGGTCGGACGCCTCATTCAAGCCCAATTGACGGTCAGCCAGCCGGGAGACAAATTCGAGCAGGAAGCCGACGGGATGGCGGACAGCGTGATGCGCATGCCAGAACCACCTGCGGTGAGACCGGGAGAAGAAGAAGAGAAAATTCAAAGAAAGTGCGCTGCCTGTGAAAGTGGTGGCGGGCGCTGTCCGAATTGTGCCGAAGAAAAGGACATTCAACGTTCATCATTATCCTCGGCGACAATGCCGTTCATTCAACGGCAGGGTGAAAAAACTGCTGAAGGAAAAACCTTCTCCGCCGCTCCTCCTCCGTCAATTAATTTGGCAAGTCAACTCAAGGCCTCCAAAGGAAAAGGGAGTTCCCTCCCTAAAGATACCCGCTCTTCGATGGAATCTGCCTTTGGAACCAACTTTAGCCAGGTCAGGGTTCACAACTCAGAGACCGCGGTCCAGATGAGCCGTGATTTGAATGCCCTGGCCTTCACGCATGGGACCGACGTCTATTTTAACAAAGCGCAGTATAATCCCGGCACGTTCTCGGGAAAACGGTTATTGGCTCATGAGCTGACCCATGTTGTTCAGCAAACAGGTGCGGTCCAAAGCCAGCGCATTATGCGGGAAAGGATGCATGGCTCTGAGAAGTTCGCTTCTAACAATACGGCCGCGCGCGATTTGCTGCCGCCCACGCCACAAACAGGCAGCAATCGTGCGATCTTCCGACAAGAAATCGATGCTTTTCGAGGGACGCATTCGGCTGATTCGCAATCCCGTGGGAAGATGGAAGCATTAACGTATTCAAGCGTGTTAGGCAAAGGCAACCAAACGCCGAATATTCAACGAGCGAATAAATTGGAGAATGACTTGGGTGCCGCGACGGGAGTCACGTGTCCGATTTCTACGGAACAGCTCAGTCATCCCGATGCAAGCCTGGACATAACTTTCAATTTGAATGCAACTGGGCTCAGTGCCACGGATATTAATAATATCGCGGTGTTCGTCAATAACTGGCATAATGCCAGTCTCTCTGTACCGGTACGTATCCATGGTTATGCGAGTAAGGATGGGCCACCGACTCTCAACTGGCCGTTATCGTGCCGCCGGGCCGAAGCGGTTTCCAAGCAAATGCAGAAGATCCAAAAAGCAGCAGAAGTGAGTACAGAACAAAAATTTCCCGAGGGAACACCAGGAATTCCGGCTGGATTTGTCCAGGTTTTTGCTCACGGTGAGACCGAGGAGTTTTCTAAAACGGCACTTCCTCCTAACCGCAGGGCGACAGTCCATGTGCCAACCTTACCTTCTTTGCCCGGGAAAGTTGCCAAGACGCCAACCGCTAAATTAAAAAGCGGACCTACTTATACTCCCAATGGCACCATAGCCGCAAAAAACACTAAAGTTAAGAAAGAAGCGAATTTTAAAATGTCAGCCGAATTTGAAGAGAACCCCAAGAGTGGCATTTTGGCCTCTTGTGGACAAATTCGACAATACATAAAGTGGTCTAATGCTAATGTTGATCCAGAGAGATTCCATCATGACGGCTTTCTTCCCGGTAAGTCATTTTTGCCGAACACGTGGTACGAGGATAGAGACCAGGTGAATACGAGATATGGGCATCGTAGTGGCCCGCATTCTGCTCTGGATGATGACTTTGACCAATACTTTGACAAAGCAAAGAAAGTATCACCCAACCCAGCGAGCGGGCGCTTCTATGAAGGAAATGATACTCCCGAAGTTCGAGGTTCAGCTGCTTTTATCAGTTCCTGGGTCGGCACCTGGGAATTCAGAATCGATGCTATCGATACATGTAATGGAAATAAAGTACTAGGATCGGATACTGTGAAAATTAATTGGTAAGAGCGCGACACGGACAAGTCACGCAATTGAGTTATAATTTCAAAAATTTTCAACTAAAAAAAATAAAAAGTTGGAGCCGCGAAAAATCACTCAAAATCAGCATAAAAAAAGGATGAGATGAAAATAACATCATTATCTTTTTTACTTTCGATCTTCGCATATTTTGGAATTGCGTGTTCGAACCGACCCACTAATCTATCTAGGAATAATATGAAACTGGAATTATCTATTCAATCTGATCGTCTTGATTTAATTTTTAAAAATAATAATCAGGACACAATGAGGATTTGGGAATTCCATAACTCCTGGGGATGGCATACCCTTTTTTTAGTTATTAAAAAAACGGGTTCAAATGAAGAGTTCACATTGACCAAACTCAAACAAATGGGTTGGACTAGAAACTTTTCAAGTTTTACCGAAATACTCCCTCATGAAATTTATAAATTGAATCTCACTCCTCGCGAGAAGTGGTGGGAATCGGAAAACGATTTATCGGGATTAGAAGATCAGAATATTTTAGTAAAAGCTGTTTTGGAAATTCCCGAGTCCCCGGAGGCCAAAGAATTCGGGGTATTTGTCGGAAAAGTTGAGAGTGAATGGGTGCAATCTGACCCGCCTCACCGCTGGCTTTTTCAAAGGGATTAAGCGCTGCTTCCCGCTGAACACAGCTTAGGTAGAAAGCACATGGACTATGTTTGACCGGCTCAACATTTTATACGCGCATATTCATCAAGGGCTATTGAGTTGGATGCCTCCTTATCTGGCGGAGATGGGAGAAATTTTGGATAGCTGGTTTTCCCATAACGCTCTTCCCGAAATTGCTCTTCCATTAATCACCTGTCAGGCTGTTGATGGAAATCCGGAAGAGCCCAAAATCATGCGAGCGGCAGTAGCGATATTGTCCAGCCTCGTCGGCCTGCAAATTCTGGATGACATGCGCCTAAAAAACAATCGTCATGCCCTTTGGCTGAGAGTGGGCGCGGAAAGGGCGATCCATTATGCGTATGCATTTCAGGCATTAGCCGATCAATTATGGATTCAATTGGTTCGAGTCGGGGATGTTGCAGAATCCGTATTTCAGACTTCCCACCAGGGCGTGATGATCGCTTTAGCCGGTAGGAATCGGGCGTTGTCGCATGACAATCGGAGCTGGGAAGCTTATTGGAAGACTGCCGAAATGGTTTCGGCGCTTCCCTCTGGACATTGGGCTGCGTGTGGGGCCATGTTGGCGATGGCTGAAGATTCAACCATTGAAGCTTGTCGCATCTTTGGCCACCATCTGGGTCTGGCTCGACACTTAGTAGAAGAGTATCAGCGCATGTGGGGGCCAGGTGTGCATTACCAAATCCGGCGCCGGGACCTCAGCCTTCCAATCCTTTACGGATTAAAATGTGATCATCCGGACCAAGCTGAACTGGCTGAGCTTATTCAGCAAGATCGCCTGGCACTACATGAACAACGGGTGATGGAAATCCTCAAGGCCATTGATGCTAAGAGCTATCTCATATGGGCAGCCTTGCAAGAACGCAAGCGCGCCTTGGAGGCCATAAAGCTTTGTCCGAGCGAGGAAGGAAAGCAAGTCCTGGAAACTTTTCTCCTGAGCTTATTCGAGCCAATTCCTGCCTTTGCCCGGGCAGATGAATTCAATCTGTCCGATGAAAAAAAAGTGCAGGTTCCTCAGCAGAAATTCGATCCAAACGAATTGAGCAGCGGCTTGCCCTCTCTCTCCTACCGGTCAGTCGGTTTGGGACTGAGGCATCAAATTCGCCAAACACCCTTTAACCTCATATCGAGTTTATAGCCATGAATAATAAAGACGCATTTGACCCGGCGGAAGAACAGGATAAGTTGCACCGCCAGGTCGAACGTGCCGGTATGTTTACACATACTACCCTTACCCGTCTTGCTGCGCGCCTCAATGAATCAGAGTCATTCCTTTATGCCGTTATCGATTTGATGGCAAAAAAAGGATTGGCCACGCCTGAAGAGATTACAGAAACCGTTCAACAAGTCAGACAAGAAATGGTGGAGAAACAAGATGCAGCTCATACCGGTCTTGCCCTGCGGGTGGATGGCGACGGCGATAACGAGTATACCCCGGTCAATTGCGAGGAAAGGTGGCATGTCTGCAAAGCGATCTGCTGTAAGCTGGATTTCGCGCTGAATGCGGAAGAAGTGGAATCCGGCAAGGTCAAATGGGATATGGGCCGGCCCTATTATATTCGCCACGAACAAAATTGTTTTTGCACCCATCTCAATTTGAAGACCAAACAGTGCGGCGTATATCATCATCGCCCGGCGGTCTGCAAAAAATATAGTTGCGCTAAAGACACCCGCATCTGGAAGGATTTCGACAAAATGGAACTCAATCAGGAATGGATCGACGCTCACCTCCGGGAAGCAAAACCCAAATTGGTCGATGCGCCCATGTTTACCGATCAAAAAATTGTTTACCAAAAGGAACGCTGATAATTTTTTGCAGCGCGCGATGAACTTTAAGATGGCGCTGACGAAGCGATGAATTTCTATGAGCCCCCAAGCAGCAAAAAGCCATCAACCCGCCAATCAAGCGCCGGCAACGGCCGCTAAAAAAGCTGTCGCGCCGGCGAAAACGGGATTCATCGATTATGGCGTGCCGCGCTTGAGCGCTGTGCCGGGCGCGCCCCCGGCTTCCATCCAACCAACTCCGGGATCTTTCCATTATCTCCAACGCACCCTCGGCAACCGCGCGGTAGGTCGGTTGATTCAGGCGAAGCTCACCGTCGGCCCGCCGGATGATCAATACGAGCAGGAAGCTGATCGCGTGGCTGATTTCGTGAGCAAAGGTAGCGATAATGGTAGCATAACGCCAACCATTTCCAAAGTTGGCGCAGCCGGTCTTGGTGCTGTTGTTCCAAGCAACGGTGTTCACAAGTCTGCTGTCCAACGACAACAAGAAGAAGAACCTTTGCAAGAACTTCCATTGCAACGCCTGGCGCTTGATGAAAAAGAGCCGGAACAGGCTTTTGCCCAGCCCAAATTAATTCAGCGACAAGCGCGTGAGGATGAAGAGCCGGAAAAAATTCCGGGTCAACCCAAGTTAGTGCAGCGAGAGACGATAGAAGAAGAAAAACCGGAAGAACCCCCTATTCAAACTCAATTCCTGCAATGCCAGACAATAGAAGAAGAGAAGCCGGAAGAGCCCCCGAGTCAGTCCAAGTTGGTGCAACGCCAGGCGATGGAGGAAGAAAAACCAGAAGAATCCCCCAGTCAAACTCAATTCCTGCAACGCCGGGAAATAGAAGAAGAGAAGCCGGAAGGAACTTCGATTGAGCCCCAGTTGGTGCAACGCCGAGCGAGTGAAGATGCAGCAGAACATACGATTCGCAACCATGGTGAGGGCACGCCGCTCTCGCCTATGGTGCGTCAGCATCTGGAGCAAGGTATGGGTGTGGACCTGTCGGAGGTTCGTCTCCACACCGACCCTCAAGCGCAGGAAGCGACAAAGGGGCTACATGCTCGCGCTTTCACCCACCGCAATCATATCTGGCTTGGGCGCGGTGAGCAGCAAAGTAATCTGCGCTTGATGGCGCACGAAGTCACACACGTTCTTCAGCAAGGCGCCATTGTCCGCCGCAAGCCAGAGCTTGAGGAGTTACCTGACCGTAAGGAAGGAACAGCGCGTGTAACCAACAAGTTGTTAAATGCACCCGCTTCTGCCAGGGAAACGGCAAAAGTTACCCCTGGCGCTGGCGGAGCGATCTCAGCCGCAGCAGGAGTTTCGGTGCCTGAGGAGGAAATGTCGAAGAGAGCCGCTCCCCAACCTTTCGAGGCAAAGGTTACGGAAGGCGGGGGTATACCACCTTCTCCAGCAGGAGGCCCCCCTTCTCCTGATTCCGCAAGCCAAGAAGGCGTTTCGACAGCGGCGGAGGGCACTGAAAAAAGCTTGTTGGAGGGACCCAATCCTCTGAATCCCTTGATGGCTTCCAAGGCCAGAGGTTTGGAAATAGAGGTTGAAAAAGCCGCCGAGATGGTCGCAAAGCAAAAAGAAGCGCCGGCAATAACCGCCTCAGGCGCGCCAGATATTCAGTTTGATCGATGGTCGGATTTTAAAGGTAAAGTAGGGCAGGGTCTTGATTGGCTCTCTGAGAACGTTGCCGCTCCTATCCAGCGTTTGGCCTCTTCGGGTTGGGATTTCATCAAAAGGTTCGGAGGCATAATTGCCGAAGATTTCCGTGCGGCAGATGCAAATGGCTGGGATATTTTGCTACCGCAGTATCTGCTCTTTCGGATGACGAAAAACAGAAGAAGGAAGCTCTTCGATGAATTGATCAAAAATCAAGAGCGCGAACAGGCAAAAGCCGTAGCCGAGGGCAAACTTTCATCGGAAGCAGCAGCAGAGCCCAGCTTATTAGAACAAGTGGATAGTGTTGCAACAAAGGTGGAAGGCGTGGCGGAAGGCGGACTTGAGATCGGCAAGGAGCTTTATGAAGGCGCAATTATGGGGGATTTCAAAGAAAATCCAACTATCTGGAACACCATCGGCCAAGTCGCCATTGGCTTTGTGCCTTATGCCGGTCAGGCCGCCGATATACGCGACCTTATTGCCTCTATAAAGAAATTGCACGAAAAAGGCTGGAAAGATCCCTGGGAATGGTTTAACTTAGTCTTGACTGTGGTTGGCATTATACCGGGTGTCGGCGATATTATTAAGGGCGTAGGTAAAGGGCTCAAGGGACCCATTCGGAAAGCTGTCGGCGGGCTTCTGAAACATGGAGGCGAGTTGTGGCGTAAAATTGCCCGTCGTGTTCCCGCTTTGTTGGATGGCGCGCGGCACCATGGAAAGAAGCTGTTAGATGGAGCGGCTCAACTTGGTCGACGGGCTCTGCAAGGCGCAAAACAGCTTGGACATGGCGTCGTTAATTCGGTAAAACAAGCGGCTCAAAAAGGGCGGAGACTTATTGGTAGAGTGGGTGAAACCATAAAAGGTCACGCGTCCAGAATAGCAGAAAAGGCGCGTGGTGTTGTAAGGCAGGCGCGGGGACTGATGGGCCGGATCGCCGGAGCGATAGGTGGACCGGTGCGCAAAGCTTTTAAAGCCGCCGAAGATCTCGCTGCGCGGGGGAAAGAGCTGGTTCAAAGTGGTTTAAAAAGAGGAGGAGATATCCTTGGCAATATTCGCCGAGGAATTGCTGATACCACACGCAAAGCTTGGGATGGCCTTGTGGAAGGTGTCAAAGGAGCGGTTGCGACAGGACGGAGACTCTACCGAATCGCCAGAGTTGTCACCAAACGAGCCATCCGCAAAGCCATTCGAAGAGGGAAGAAATGGATAACCCAACGTTACGAAAGGGTCAAGAATTTCTTCAGCGATAAGATCAAGTGGGTGAAGGAGAAGGCGATTAAGTGGGTCAAGGATAAACTGCGCGGGCTTAAGGATCGTATATGGAAGTTCTTGAGGGATAGATGGAATCGCTTAAAAGAGAGAGGATATCGCCTATTAGAAAAAGTTGGAATTAGAAAAGTGCATGTCGGACATGCGAAACCTTGGAATCAAATGACGCGTGCAGAACAAAGAGCTTTTCAACATAGTTATTCACGGCATGCACAGGAACTAGGTTTACCAGCGTGGGCTGAGTCAAATGCCGAAGCTTTGAGACAGCAGTTCAACGCAACAATTTCAAGGATACGCGAAAATGCTCAGAGAGTCTCTATGCAGTATAAACCACATGGAATAAAGGGTAGTGGAGTATCTGGGGCGAGTGAACCTGTTCGATTCTTTCAATATTCAGACCCAAGTGGTACTAGATTCTATTACTACGAGACATTAGATGGAAAGTTTATCAGTGCAGGCAGAATGTCACCATAGGAGAAAATCAACATGGTAATCGATTTGTATGTACTAACATCTGAGCGATCAACGGCGGTCGCTAAACAGTTTATAAATAATTGGCTAGTTGATTTTAATGAATCAGCTAGCGAATATGAGTTCCCACAGTATTCTGTTAAACCAACTGTAATTTTTTCATCTGTAGTTGAACTTATTGAAAAGCTTATCGCAAACCCCAATGAGCCACATTCAATTTATTGGAGCAATCCTAAACAGGAAACATTGAGAAGTGGAATGTTATTTTTTACCAACGATGGCGCGATGATTGCTGGTGTAACATTAGCTGAAGATGATGTGTTGGAGATCGCCCATTATTTGCAAGAACTAGGAAAAACTGTTGGTGGTCAATTTGGATATACTACATTTGAAGAACCACCACCAGAAACAATTGGAGAATTTATTGATAAGGTCAAAGCTTCTTCTCCCCCAAAACTTTTTAAAGGTTCATTGGTAGTTTGAGGAAAGGTTTGAATCGCTGTTCTTGATATAAAAATGAGAAATCGTGAAGAAATTTGAATAAATACGAACGTACTCTTGTGTTATCAAAAAAAAGAATATTGATGGATTCCAGCGCCATCGGACTATCGCATTTAACTCGACTGCTACTCATCGCTCGCGAGTTTAGAGATCGAGATGCGCAAGTTGCCTTTGCCTTCAAGAAGAAAGATAAACTTCTTGAGCAGGAGGGCTATGAGTTTTTCCCTATATCGGACGTAGCAATTACAGACTTCAGCAGCAACATTTTCGCTGCTTATACACCATCGTTTGTGGAACAGTGTGTCGAAGAAGAGTTGAAAGTGATCAAAGCCTTTCAACCGGACGTAATTGTAGGTGATCTGCGCATGACGGCAGCTATTTCCTCACGGATTGCAAAAGTTCCTTATATCTCCGTCGTCAGCAGCTATATGACCGACTACTTTAATCCTGTAGATGTCATGATTCCTAAAGAAAAAAGCGCCTTGAAGCATGCGATAGCATCTATTACGGGGCGAGGCATCCAGGCGGTTCAGAAACGGGCGCTGGCAACTCCCTTCCGCACCGTTGCTCGTAAATATGGCATCAAAAATCTTGTCTCGCTTTATGATTTCTTGCAAGGCGATTTGACTTTGCTGGCGGATTTGCCGCAATTTTGCCCGCTCGCGAATCTGCCCAAAAATTTTCGTTACATCGGCCCGCTCATTTGGGAGGGGACGAATGGCGCTATACCGACTTATCTGGAAAGACGCAACAAATCCCAAAAATTGATTTATGCCACGACGGCTAATACCGGCAAAGAAAAGCTAATCCAACTCGTCGTCGAGGCTTTCAAGGATGACTCGGCTTATGAAGTAGTGCTGACCACAGGCGCATATATAAATCCTAATCAATTCCCAAGCGCTGGCAATATTCATATTGAAAGATTTATACCGGGCTCGCAAGTTTTGAAACACAGTGTGGCGGCAATACATTGTGGAAGTCAGGGAACAACTTATCAGACCATGGCACAAGGCGTGCCTGCCGTAGTTTTGCCTTTTAACAATGATCAAAGAATCACCGCATGGCTCATTAAGCGGCAAAAAGTTGGGATACCGTTATCACCGGCGAATTTGACAGGGCGTCATGTGAAATTAGCGGTAGAAATGTTGGTGCGCGACACGGAGATTCAAAAAAAACTTCAATATTACAAAGATCTATTAAGCAAGACCAATGGCCCTCAAAATGCGGCGCAGGAAATCATGGCATTTTTAAATCAATCGCTTTGAGGACGGGTGCAAAATGCGAACATCCAATCCCGCACTCAACGCCAAAACGTTTACCGGTTTTGGGTCAACTACCGATGTTGCTCATGGCATGTCCATACAAGGCACGGTAAACAAGACGATTCTGCTTTTGTTAATCGCCTTGTTGGCCGCAGGCTGGACTTGGAATTTGTACTATGCCACTGGAAATGCTGATGCGGTTAAATGGTGGGTAATTAGCGGAGCTTTCGGTGGCCTAGTGGTAGCGATCGTAACCATATATAAAAAACAATGGGCAAGCGTGACCGCGCCGATTTATGCCCTGTTCGAAGGGTTCTTGCTTGGCGGAATTTCCGCTATCTTTGAAGCACAGTTTCCAAGAATCGTTATTCAAGCCGTCAGCCTGACTTATGGTATATTTTTTTGTCTATTGCTGGCTTATAAATCAAGACTTCTTCAAGCGACGCAGAATTTTAAGCTTGGGGTCGTATCAGCAACCGGTGGTATTGCTCTTTTTTATCTTGCGGCTTTTTTTCTTGGTCTATTTGGCATTCAGATTCCCTTCATTCACGAGAGCGGGGTAATCGGCATCGGATTCAGTTTGATTGTGGTTATCATCGCCGCGCTCAATCTTGTTCTCGACTTTGATTTTATAGAATCCGGAGCAGCGCAAGGCGCGGCCAAATACATGGAGTGGTATGCTGCGTTTGGCTTGATGGTGACATTAATATGGCTCTATGTTGAAATTCTGAAATTGCTCGCTAAAATTCGTCGTCGAAGGTGAATTTAATTTGCTGCTGTTATCACCATTTATCTAACCTTGAAAGGAGAGGTCACATGGGATTCTTTGACAGTATTTCCGACAGAATCAATTCACTCATGGAAGATTTAGGCAAGTTCGCTGCTGAGCACTGGGGCAGTTATCTCATCGTTGTTCTGGCGGTTACTTTGGGTGGTATTCTTTCCGCTATTTTTGGGTGGCCGTTCGCGGTCTTTGTTCCGTTGTTTATCTTATGGGTGGGATTTGTTGCTCGAAGCCGATACAAAACAAAACCAGCGCATTAAGGAGTCATTCAAATGAATTCCAAATGGCTTGATCTCGCAGGTCTCATTTTCGCTCTTTCCGGCGCCGTGATTCTCGCTTGGGGTTTGATCACTTCGCGCCAGCAAGCCCTCAAAATCGGCGTGTCGCGCATGGCCGAAGCGAGCGACGACAAGAATCTCTGCCTGCCACATGTCCGCGATGAAATGCGCGAGTCGCGTTTCGCGCTCATTGGATGCGTGCTGTTGACGATTGGATTTTTGCTGCAAATTATCGCCAGGTTGGTGGAGTGAAACGTTTGCCGGTTGAACAGTTTGCCAGTTGAACAGTTAGCCAGTTAGTCAGTTGGTTGCCACGACGCAGTTTTTAACGGGCAAACTGGCCAACCGTGAAACCAGTCAACCGAAAGGAGTGCCATGCCGAATATAAAATCAGTCAGCCGCACGAGTCAAAAGGCGTCGCCATCGCCAGTTCAACGCGGCCGGAGAAGGCGACGCCGTGTTGCTGAGAATGGCGGGCCGCATCCGTTCACGCATTTGCAAAGAACCATCGGCAACCGCGGGGTGGGCCGCATGATCCAGGCGAAGATGCACGTGAGCCAGCCCGGCGATCAGCTTGAGAAAGAAGCGGATCAGACCGCGGATCGCGTGATGCGCATGCCGGAGCCGCAGAGCGAAGATCAAGAAGAACTGCGCCGGCAGCCGGCAGAGGAAAAAGAAGATAACGAAAAACTGCAGAAAAAAGCGGAACCACCCGAGTTAGACGATG
>Ga0247727_10006058_pt1 | contig 23993 bp, 17 predicted proteins | sample WisWelCaveWW1625_FD_202498 | JGI IMG/M metagenome (GOLD analysis project Ga0247727, IMG submission 202498) | Biofilm microbial communities from Wishing Well Cave, Virginia, United States - WW16-25 | ecosystem: Environmental > Aquatic > Deep subsurface > Groundwater > Cave microbial mat | place... | reverse complement strand
CATTTTGGACCCGTTTTTTGTGCGCGACTTTTTGAGATTTTTCATTTTTCTGCCAGTGCAAGCACGGTCCCGCCCCCTCACCCTACCAGCCCGTGGTAAGAGTGGGATAGGCATCCTGCCTGTCGTCTGAAGTCCGGAGATTTCACAGGCTGGAAGCCTATGCCACGACTTCTGCCACGGGCTGCTAGCCTTCTCGCCCGCCGCGTGGTTTCGCCGATCGGCCGTCCGCTCGCGGAAAGCCTCTGATTCTTGGAGTGCGGCGGCTTGACGCCGCTTTGGATTTTTCCCTCGCAATCCGCGCGACGATCCAAAGCGTCGTCAAGCCGCCGCACTCCAAAACCGCTCCCGGAGAGGGCTACGTTGTGGCGGCGGCGCCGCGCTATCCGGTCAAGTCGTCCAGCATTCTCTTCAGGTGACGATGCCGCCGAATCATGTAAATTTTACGGTACACCTGGTCCGTGCTCATGCCTTTCATGGCGGCGATCTCGGCGACGGAAAGCGGCTTTGGATAGGGACCTTGGCCGAGCCGGGCCTGGACGATGTCGCGGGTCGTCGCGCTGAGTTTCGCGATCAGGCGCGCCAAGATGTCGGAAGCGTGTGGCGGTGCCGCGGGTCGGTCTGGCACCCAGTCGATGGCGTCGCTGGCACCACCCTCGGTTCGCTTCGGCCAACCGAATCGCGCCGAAGCGAGCATTTTCGAGCAGCGGTGGAACGCCACGGTCTTGAGCCACGGGCCGAGCGGGCCGACATTCGCGTCCCAGCCGCCGAGATGTGCTTGCGGGCTCGTGAACACCTCCAGGAAGAAGTCTTCGACCAATTCCGCCCGATCGGCACACGTTCGGCCAGAGAATGTTTTGAGCGCAGCCACCGCTCCGGCGTCCACCGCCGGAGTATACAGAAGCACAAGCTTGCCGAGCGCATCCCATTCATTAAGAAGGCATCCAGCAATCAAGACTCGTTCATCAACCGCGCCGTGATCATCCGACGAGTCGCGTCGCTTGTCCGAATCATGTCTGGAGTCATCACTCTTTTTACCTGGCGCCATTTCCTGTTACCTCCGATTCGCGCTCGCGAAGAGCGAAGAGCGAAGAGCGAAGAGCGAAGAGCGAAGAGCGAAGAGCGAAGAGCGAAGAGCGAAGAGCGAAGAGCGAAGAGCGAAGAGCGAAGGGTCGGCGGCTCGCTTCCGCCCCGTCAAAACCATGCACCTGAAACTACTCGACGAGCGCCACGATGTCAACGAACGCTTCCGTCGATCCGGTCGTTGCCAGAATTCATGTCTCATCGGCGGTGGGGGCGGTTAGGCGAACGGCAGGAAAAGATTTACTCAACGCACCTGGGCTTGTCCCAGCCTTGCAGCATGAGTAAGGAGTGAAACCGCAGATTGGCAGGAGTTTCGGCAATCACTCAAATAGCCCTTCGACAAACGCGATCGGGTCGAACGGTTCCAGGTCGGGCAGTTTCTCGCCGACGCCGACGAATTTAACAGGCAGGCCGATCTCTCGCTTGATGGCGATGACCGCGCCGCCCTTCGCCGTGCCATCGAGCTTCGCGAGAATGATGCCGGTGCACTGAACGCACTGCGTGAAGAGGCGAGCTTGCTGCACGGCGTTTTGGCCCGTGGTGGCATCAAGAACGAGCAGAACCTCGTGCGGGGAACCGGCGATTTGCTTGGCGACGACGCGACGGATTTTCTCCAGCTCGGCCATCAGGTTCTGTTGCGTGTGCAACCGGCCGGCCGTGTCCACGATCACCACGTCGGTCCCCTTGGCCTTGGCCCGCTCGCAGGCATCGTGAGCAACGCTGGCCGGATCGACCTTTCCACCGGTAGCCGACTGCGGCGCTTTCACGATGTCGCACCCAATCCGCTCGCTCCAGATGTTAAGCTGGTTCACGGCCGCCGCGCGAAATGTGTCGCTCGCCGCGAGCAACACGCTCTTGCCGTCTTCCTTCAACATGTAAGCCAATTTCGCGATTGCCGTCGTTTTGCCGGAGCCGTTGATGCCCGCCACCAGGATTACGGTGGGCTTGGTCGGCGAGAAATTCAACCCGCCGGAGTCGGCCATGAGCTTCTTAAGCTCGGCCATGAGCACCGTATCGAATTCCTCGCGCGAGACTTCCTTATTCAGATACGCCTGGCGCAGACCATCAATGATTTCCGTGGCGGCCTGCACACCCACATCGGCCTGAATGAGCTTTGCTTCCAGCCCCTTCAGCACTTCTTCGGTCACTCGGCCGCCGCTGAAAAACCCCACGATTCCGGCAAACGCCTGCCGCGTCTTTTCCAGTCCTTGCTTGATCTTTTTGATCAATCCGCCAAACACTGGTGGTTGCTCCGTCACTATGAATTGCAAAATCGAATCTGAAGCAGCTTGCTCGGTCAGCAGCTTAGCAGCACTTTCAAAACCTGGGTAGGGCTAGAAACGGGACCGCGCAAATGACAACACTTCAGCGCGACGTGCGGCGATCAAAACTCCCAAATCACATCGAATGCGAACAAGAATTGATTTGCATCCGTTGCGTTGTCGAAGGGTCGGATGCCACCCGCCGACCGGTCCCAGCGAACTTCCGGCCGGACACGAACATTTGGACGTGGTCGCCAATTTAGCCCGACGGTGAAGTCGAAGTACGTGCCCGCGCCAGGGCCGACCTCCGATTCAACGGGAATCAAGCGAGCACCGTCATCGTCTCGAAACCACTCGAACCGAATGCCGGCCTCGCAGCGTTCATTGATCTCGTACTGCAGGTACTGAGTCAGTCCGAACCATTCCGAGTCATAGACTCGGCCACGGTTGTCGGTCGCACCGTCGTCCTCGAAGCCGATATCGGAGTGCAGAGTGAATTTGAGTTTTTTGGTCAAGAGTCGAGACACCAAGATCATCTGAATGTAGCGCGTGCGGTCCAGATCGGGGGCTTGTTCATCGCCGACGTGCATCGCATAGGACACCGTGGTGCGTTCGTCCGCGCTTTTCCATTCGATTATCTGCGTGTATGCCAGGTCGTCGTTGTTGTCGTTCCAATTGTCCCAACCGCGCGTGAATCCTCCCTCGACAGAAAGTTGTTTCGTGAGTTGGTATGCGGCCAACACCCCGGTATGAGTCGCCGGCTCGGTGAATGATGTGTAAGTCTGCGAATAGAAGAAGTTCTCTGTGGGGTCGGTGTATTCGTAGCCAATGAGGGTCAGAAAGTGTCCTGCTGTAATCGTGAGGCCGCTGCCGACGGGTGCAAAGATCTCCGCGAAGATCTGCGGGATGGCCAACCCATAGAAGCGGTTCCCGCCGTTGATCTTGTCTTCAAGCCCCAAGGCTGTGTTGAAACGGTGATCGGTGCCGTACAACATTCCGATTCGGCCGCCAAGGTCCCAGCAGCCCGGCTTCTTGTCCACTTCCCGCTGGATGAACAGATTTAGCTGGTTCAATTGATATTCGTTCGCTCGATCGTTGGGCGCGACTGGCCCGTTGAAGCGGTCGCGCGGACTGTCTGGATTCCAAGTGAAGCCTTGTTCCAGATATCCGCCAACCGTCAGATTGTTCTTGCTCAACCAGCATCCGAACGCAGTCGTGTTCAGGTAGCGTTGAAGCTGCCCTGATTCCTCCTCAGTCTCATCCGATTCGGATTCGTCTGGCGCGGCTGACGGATCATCAGCGGAATCTGACGTGGCGGCAGGACGCTTTTGATCCGCCGCAGACTGGTCTAACGACTCTGGAGGCAGCAGGAACGCGATGGCTGCAGGTCGATCCGATGTACCAGATCCGTCCGAGGCACAGAGCAACGCAGAATAAAGAGTCGCAGGAATGAGTGCGAGCAAGGGCGAGCGGTTACTTTTTTTGCGGGTCATTGTTGTCGCCGTGGTATTCGACCATCCCATCGGACGAGAATGGCCCGCACAGTTGCCCTGCCCTCTGGACAGTCGATGGGACAATTATCGACAGGTAGTGAATCGTAACTTGATGTTACGTCGAAAATGACCGGCAAACCTTTTCACACGGCAACACAGGCCGGCATTTTACCGCACCAATTCATTCAGCGTGTAATATGCGTCCGGGTGCAGCGCTGGGTCGCCAGCCACAGACTTCAGGCCTTCCAGATGAAGTTCGTACACTCTACCGGGTTTCAGCGCCGACGCTTGAACTGAAATCGAAACGCGGCGGTCGTCGGAAACGGAAACTTGCGTTACTGGGATTGGCTGGCGATCGATCTCCGGCGAGCCGTAGGTGCTCCAATAGTTGTAGGTGTAAGACTGAAGGCTGTAGGCGGTCAGTCGCCCCGCGTCGGCTCGATCGACCGGTAGCGTGAATGTCAAATCAAAGCCGCTGCGGGTGAGTTTCATCGAGTGGATTTCGAAGGGCACCACGCCCGTGTGAACGAGTCGCTGCAAACCGTAGGGCGAGCCGCCGAGCGAGCCCCAACCGCGATTGGTCATGCCGACGAGCAGGCTTCCGTCGGCGGCGTACGCGAGGCGGTTGATGCCGCATTGGAATCCGGAGCGGAACTGAAAGCACGCGCCCTGATAGACGCCGTTCACTTTTTCGAGGGCCACTCGCATGATGTTCGATTTCGTCTGATCACCGACGAAGCACTGGCCCGCGAATGGGCCGAACTTGCCGCCCGTAGTGTCCCAAATCGGCTCGCTCGCCGACTGGCTCATTTTACCGTACGGAAACCAGATCGCCGGCGGCGTCAGCGGGATTGACGGGTCGATGGAATCGTAGCGCTGCCCCGAGGGCGGGATCTTCAGCCCCGCATGTTTCTTGTCCCATCGCAGCCCGGCCGGGTGGCCGTGAAACTGGCCCGGCAGTATGTGACTCAGCTTGCACGCGGCGACCCACTCGCCTTGGTTGTCGCAGTAGAACAGATCACCATCGGGGCTGACGGTCACGCCGTTGGGTGAGCGCAGGCCGGAAGCCACGGGCACGAGTTCGCCCTTTGGTGTGACTTTCACACACCAACCGCGCCACGGCGCCTTCGATTGGTGCCCGCCGCCGAACCCGACATTGAGTGTCACGAACGAATTGCCGGTCGCATCGCGCGCGGGGCCGAATGCAAACTCGTGATAATCGCCGGACACACCCCAACGATCGCACACGGCCGTGAATTCGTCGGCCACGTCGTCACCGTCCAGATCGCGAATGCGAGTCAGCTCGGGACGCTGCACGACCAGGAGGTCCCGGCCGTAGATCGCCATGCCGAGCGGTTCGTGCAAGCCAGAGGCAAATTGCTTGAAAGAGATTTTGGACAAATCATCTGTCGTCACATTCGAGGTCAAGTAGATGTCGCCCCGCCGAGTACACACCAGCAGCTTTCCATCGGGACGAAACGTCAAGCCGCCGACTTCGAGGACGATCGCATCCGGAATCGGGATCGTGATAATGCGATAGAACTGGTTCTCCGGATCAGTTGTGGCGAGCGGGAAATCGCGGTCCAGGCTGTTGTTCAACTCCGCCTCGATGGCTGACGGCAATGCGGTTCGGAAATAAAACGCACACGGGCCGCCGAGGTTGCAAATCTTGATCAGCAAGTGATTCTTGCCCTCGCGCAGGTGCAACGTAGCTCGCTCTTGATCGGCCGCCGCCGCACGAGCCGTCTCTTGTGCCAACACCGGCTTTGAGTTCAGCCATACGCTGATTGTGTCATCGCTGCCCAACGATACATTGAGATCGGTCGGGACCTCGGCCACAATTTCACGAGCCAGGTAAATGCAGGTGTATTCATTTTGCGGGAACAGATTGAGGTTGTTGACTACCCCGTCGGTAAATTGCTTTGCTTCCTTCCACGAAATGGGCTTGCCGTCTCGGCCTGCGTAGCGCGTCGCCAGGTCGATCGTCTTCTCCTTCTCCGGCGGATAGGCTGCATCGAATCCTGCTCCGTCGCTGTTGTCGAACGGGCCGAGATGAAACCAAGTTCCGGAAAGCTTGGGCAGTCCCGTGGCCGCCAGGGTTTTTTCAATCGTTTCCTGTCGTGTCGCTCCCTTTACGTAGACTAACTTGGGATCATCAGCGCGACAAATGCCAGCCAGGATGACCGCGAAAGTGAGGGCGTGAGTCATTGGTTTCCTTGTGTGCGGGTCCGATTTCAATTGGGGTTCAAGTTTGGTGGCCGGCTTATTTTCCCGATTGCCTTTCGAGCAGCGCCCGAATCATCGCCGGTTCCGTTCGATAAGGCGACCAAATGCAGACGCTTATTTTAACGGGCTTGGCATTGTCTTGGAGAGGAACCTGGAGTGTTGCGAACCACTGGTTGGCGTCGTTTCGCAACGACCATTTTGTTTCGTCAGGGCCTGCGATGAGCGAAACCAGATTCGCCCCAGTCGGCCCGCCGGACAGCAATATGTGGTGGCCGCCGGCAGTCTGTTCCGCGATTCCCTGAGTTGCGTCCCATGGCACGGCCTCGCCGCGATTGTCCAGAAATTGCGGCGGCTGCAAACCCTGGCCGACGAGCAATCGAGAGGATAGACCAGCCGGCGACCGAACCTCGAAATGCCGGACAACTCCCACCCCCGCAAGCTCCTGGCGAGGCTCGATCTGCTCGCGAATTTCCACAAATTTGCCGGCCTGGCCGTTCTCGCCGACGTCTATGGCATAACGAAAACTTGGAACGCTTTCTTTTGAAATCGTTAGATTGCGGAATTGCAGTTTCGGCGATCCATCAAACAGTTGGCCTTCCGGCATTGCAGCGCCGAAAGCGGGATCGGATTGTTGCGCGATCCAATTCGGTCCCGCCTCGCCGGGTGAGTCGGAAAACGACCACGGGAAGCCAGCGGGTGCGTTCCAGAATCGTGGCCCTTGGATGCCCGCGGGATTGCCGCCGCGGTTGTGCCAGATCGGGCTCGCTTCGATGAAATCGCCGGTCCATCCGTATGCCAGCCGGCACCGCGCGGCATCGTAGGCGAACGATAACCGGCCGGGAAAACCGATCGCAAATGCACGACTGCCCGCGTCCGGCATGAAAGTCCGAACCACGATCGGCCGATTTTGCGGCTCGACCACGAGTCCCTTGGTTGGTTCCAATCCTTCAGGCAACGGCAGGTTTGCACCCAGCGACAGATACTCCCAGATCGCGTCAGATTGTGCGGTTCCACGACCATCCAGCACAGTCTTGATTGCCGTCGTTCCGTTTTGAAAGACCGTGGGCATCCGCGTGCCGGGTTGCATTCGCTGCGGGTCATCGAGCCAGCGACGGTACCAATCGAAACGGACTCGCTGGTTCATCAACGCCAGGTCCGGCCCGCGTGTGCCCGTGTTCGGCCGACCTGCAAGATCGTGACACGAAATGCAACCAAACCCCTTTTTGCCGACCAGGAATCGGCCGGCCTTGATGTGATCGGCATCGTAGACAAATTGGTGGATGGCGTCGCTCGGCTCAGTGCCATCGCACGCGGCGAGTTGTTCTGGCAGACGGCCGACGTTTGCGGAGCCGAACTGAGGCATGCGCAGGACCATCCACGGCCGAGCCCGGCGGCCGTTCACGATCACTTCGCGTAACCAGGCAGTTCGCAACTTTGCACCAACCTCCGTGAGCGGCGGCGGGTGAATCGCCTCGGCGTCTTGGGCGGTTTCGAAGTTTCGCAATTCTTCAACGATTTGTGGTGAAAGGCCGCCCCGGCCGTTTCGCGAATGACAGCCGAGGCATTGGAATCGCTGCAGAGTTGCGAAAACCTGGAATGCCGGCGCGGGCGCCCCCGGGCCGTCGCTGGCTTCTGTAAGAAATGCGTTCAGGCTTTCGCGTTGCTCGGGCGTAATCGCAAAGCGCGGAGCGGGCAGACCAACCGTTCCGTTGCCCGATCCAGATCGAAGACAACCACGAGCGAGCTTCGTGGGATGTCGCATAGCGTCAAACTCCGGAGCACTTTCCAGCGTCGGCAACGGTTGGCCGCCAGGGGCTATACGGTGGCAGTTCGTGCAGCCCAGGGCGACCACGGCCCGGCGCCCCAACGAAATCAGTTGCTGCGCGGGAGCAAGTTTCTCAAATGCATCCAGTTCTTTGTTGTCTACGTCGAGCTTCCGAAAAGCGGATCGAACGGCTTCTGCGTCCGGCCGTGGTGGCAGCTCGAACTCAATCCTCTCGTCCACCGACTCGCAAAGCAGGTTGGAAACGTCGCGAGCCTCGTTGCCATTCAGCATCATGTTTGGCATTCGCCCGGACGGGTCCACGGCAAGCGGGTTTTGAAGAAACTGCGCCAACCGATCAGGGATTGTTTTTGAGCCCAGATGTGTGAGCGTGGCGGTGGTGGTTTTGCCATCGGTCGTCGAGTGGCAAACGGTGCAGCCCACGCGGCCGAAGATTCGTTCACCGCGTTTCCGGCTGTTTCTCAGATCGTCCTGCTTCGGCTCTTTTTGAGGGGGTCGCAAGGGGCCACCGAGCGATGCCAAGAATTCTGTGACCGCACGGCGTAACAGTATTCCCCGTTCGTCTTCCGCGAACATGCGTGGCATGACCGGCTGTGGTCGAAACGCTTGCGGGTCTTCGAGCCAGCGATAAATCCAACCGGCATACATGCGTTCGCCGGCTCGCGAAAGGTCTGGTCCCTCGCGACGCTCGAGATTTCTTGCCAGCGCGTTTTCCTCGCCGGCCCGGTGACATGCAATGCAACTCAATTCCTCAAACTGAAATCGCCCGTGATCCTGGAGCCGCGTGCGTTCGAGCATCGGCGGCATCTGGTCGGGCCGATGACTCAAAACCAGCCACGGCAGCGGCTCGCGACTGAACGCGGCGGATTCCCAGAGAATTTGGGCTCGTGCGGGACCATCGACCTTTGAGAATTTGACTCGCAATGGGTGCAGGCCCGCAGTCAGCTCGACCGATGAACCCTGAATGATTTCCGGCTGCTCTGTAGTAACATCCGAATTGAACGCTTCGCGGTCTCCAACAGTCACTCGCAGATTTCCAATCAACCGGGCACTGAACCTGAACGCCCCGCCGCGATGCACTTGAATCTGGCCAGTCCACTCGCCCGTCCAGGCTCGGCTATCGATTTTCGGGTGAGGCGATTCGTCGGGCCCGAGGGAAAATGCAATCGATGGTTCCACGCGTACGATCTCGGCGGCTCGTGATTTGCCGACGTCTTGGTAAACCGCAACCAGTCCCGGCACTAGAGTCGCCGGCTCATCGTCCTCCGGTGGGTGAGCCTCCGATGCCATGCATTTCGGATGCGTGAGAATATCGATAATACAGAATTCCGTAAGCAGGACTGAAACTGCAATCTTCAGAAATGCCAAGCGTGTCAATTTCCATCGAACCAATCGGCTCAAGGTCATCCAAGTTTCCTTTGCCAGTCAGCATGAAGTCCGAATAGGTTAGCAAGATCGACTCCGCTTGTGAAAAGGATCTCTTGAAAGTGTGCGATCCACCGTTCTGAATTTCGGTGATGGGAAGCAGTCAAACTCAAACAAAAAAGCTGTGGGGTACGTTTCAAGCTACCAATGCCCAAGTGACTTGGCAGGTTGAAAAATCCACCCCACAGCTTGCCACCCCTCATTACGAGGCCTCTTCGTGGGTGACCATTCGATCAAGATGTCCGGCCCCGCTTGTGCAACGCACGTATCAACAGCCCGTCAGGAAGACTAATTCAGAGAATCCCCTTCCAGTGGCCCGAAGTCCTTCACTTCTTTCTTGGAGTTTTCTGAAACGAAGTGGTCGCCGTCGGCCCCACCGATCAACGTATCCTTGCCCTCCCTCCCATCGACCGTGTCGTCACCTTGCTCACCATCGAGCCTGTCCTCGCCGCCACCGCCAATTAAAGAATCGTTGCCCTTCCCGCCATCCGCCTTCGAGTTGATATTCGTGTTGTTTGTGAAGCAGTCATCGCCGCCCGTGCCCGTGAATATGATCCTCTCGACTTTTCCTCCCTTCTTGCCTTTACCGTCACTCGGATCGATGACCTCCGGGTCTTGTCCTTCGACAGTGACTGTTAGAACGTCGTCGGCGGTATCCATGACTCCATCTTTGCCCGCCCCAGTATTTTCAACGGTGACCTTGGCATTTTCGCCGCCACCCTGGATGACAAGCGTTGTTCCCTTGAGATCAACGCTTGCGCTCAAGAGCGTTCGACCTTCCAAGATCTCCACGCTGATTGGCGGCCGAACTGGTAGTGATTGCCGACGCCGTCCCGCAGATCGTTTCGAGTCAGTCCCAAAAAGGGTCATCAGTACGCGACGCATATTGAACTCCTTCAAGGTGTTGTGCGGCAGTTCTTGTCTTGAACTCGCCGCTTGTTTTCCACTGGCCTGTCTGTTCACCTACTCATAGAGTCAAAATCTCTGTTGTGACCGGCAGATTACGTTTTTTCTTATTGTCCGAGTGCGAGTAGAATCATCTTGTTAGCTCGAAACAGGTTGCGAACCAGCCGTGAGTGATTTCGTCGAATGACTCCGAATGAAATCAGTGCAAGATTGAGCCGAATGTCCACGAAGTGGACGGAGCTGCTGGAAGCCCACGCCGACAGCGAGCAGTTTCAGCTTGATGCACAAAAGGTCGTGCTAGAACGGTATCAACGGCCCGTGTATCGATATCTGCTGGGAGCCCTGCGGAGTCCGGAGTCTGCAGACGAGGCTTTTCAGGAGTTTGCCCTCAACTTCCTTCAGGGTGCGTTTCGTCACGCCGATCAAAAGCGAGGCCGTTTCCGCGACTATCTCAAGACCTCGCTCATGCACCTTGTTTCCGGTTATCGAAAAAAAATGCAGAGCCGCAATTTGAGTCTGGGAGAGGAGGTGCCGGAGCCTGCAATTGCAGTCGAGCAGGATTGTGTCGCGGAACAGGAATTCAAAATGAGCTGGCGGCAGGAACTGCTCGACCGCACATGGTCAGCACTTGCCGATGTCGAACGGCAGACCGGGCAACCATTTTATGCCGTGCTGCGATTCCGCACCGAAAACCCTGGCCTTCCGTCCAAGCCAATGGCCGAAGAACTGACGACTAAGCTAAACCCCAACGCGCCATTTACGGACACAGGAATACGCAAAACTCTCCAGCGTGCGCGCGAGTGGTTCGCCGACCTTCTGCTGGACGAAGTGGCCCACTCGATGGCCAACCCCGCGAGGCAACAATTGGAAGAGGAGTTGATCGAGTTGGGCTTGCTCGAATACTGTCGCGAGGCACTGCAGCGGCGGTGACGGCAACGAATCTCTAACCCGCGGGGCAAACTTGGCAAATTCCGAGCAATCAAATTCGCCTAATCCACCTCAGCTTGTTCGTAGTTTGGGCACATTGCAGGCGACGGCACTCAACGTGTCGAATATGGTTGGAATCGGGCCGTTTATCACGATTCCATTGTTCATCAAATCGATGGGCGGGCCTCACGCACTGATCGCCTGGATTGTCGCGGCCGTGCTCGTGTTGTGCGATGGGTTAGTTTGGAGTGAGCTGGGTGCGGCATTGCCCGGCAGTGGGGGCACGTATCACTTTCTGCGCGAGATTTTCGGCCGATATCGCTGGGGCCGCGTCATGCCGTTTTTGTTCATCTGGCAATTTCTTGTCACGGGTACGCTGGAGATGGCGTCCGGCTACATTGGTTCGATGCTGTACGTTGCGTATGTTTTCCCACACTTGTTTGACTTGGAAGCGCCGCCGGGGATCCAGAATGGGTTAAGCTGGTGTGCCGCGTTTTGCTGCCTGCTGATCACGTTGGCTCTGTGCCGTCGCATCCAGGAGATCGGCAAACTGAGCGTTTTGCTCTGCGCCGGAACGGTGACGACCGTCTTGATCGTGATCGCTTCTGGATTCACTCATTTTGAACTCTCGAATCTTCAGATCCCTAGTGATTCGATTCAGTTCAATCTCGCGTTCGCCATCGGACTGGCCGGTGCGATGCGGATTGCGATTTACGATTACCTGGGCTACTACAACATTTGTCACTTGGGCGAGGAGGTTCGCGAGCCAAGCCGCACAATTCCTCGGGCGGTAATCCTTTCGGTCTGCATAGTCGCCGCGGTTTACCTGACCATGAACATTTCCATCATCGCGGTCGTGCCTTGGCAGGAGGCGATGAATTCCAAGAACATCGCGGCAGATTTCATGGAGCGGTTGTTCGGACGCTCGATTGCAGTCGCATTCACCTGCCTGGTGTTGTGGACTGCGGCAGCGTGCATGTTTGCGATCACGCTTGGGTATTCACGAATTCCGTTCGCAGCAGCACGCAACGGCGATTTCTTTTCGGTATTCGCTCACTTGCACCCATCCAAGACATATCCCGTGGTTTCGCTGGCGGCCATCGGAGTATTGACCGCATTCTTCTGCTTCTTCCCGCTGGGCCTCGTGATCAGCTCGGCCGTGACGATTCGAATCGCTGTCCAATTCATTGGCCAAATCGTTGGGCTGCACGTGTTGCGAGTTTCCCGGCCGGATGTGCCTCTGCCTTTTCGCATGTGGCTTTACCCGCTCCCAAGTTTGCTGGCACTACTCGGATGGGTTTTCGTTTTGGCGACACCGGACGTCGATCTCGGGTGGACACCCTTGCTGGTCGCCCTTGCCGTCAATGCGTCCGGAGCGGTGGTGTTTGTCCTTTGGCAAGTCTTAAAGCCGGCACAAACGGCCCCCTAACCCGCCGCGATCGACGGTCGGTTTTGCGACTCTCAACGCCGCCTGATACACTGAATCCCAAGTGGTGCAGAAAAGATCAGATACGCCTCCAATGAGCGGGACCGAACATGCAACTGCGTAAGGTCGTTATCCCCGTCGCCGGATCAGGTACTCGGCTCATGCCGGTTACAAAGACGCTTCCGAAGGAAATGTTGCCGGTCGGTCGCAAGCCAGCCGTGCAATATGTCGTCGAAGAGGCGCTCGCCGCAGGCTTGAGACAAGTGCTGTTCGTTACCGGAAAGCAAAAAACTGCGATCGAAGATCACTTTCATCCTGACCCCGATTTGGACCGGCGACTGGCAGACATGGGAAAAGGGCTCGCGAGTGACGAGGCCCATTATCAAAACACAGACTGGCGATGCTATTTCGTGCGTCAGTCGGCCCCCACCGGGTTGGCTGATGCAGTCGCCACAGCCGCAGATTTTGTCGGACAGGAACCATTCGTCGTGAGCCTCGGCGACAGCATCGTCACGAGCGATCAGCCGGGCCGGTTGCTGGAACGAATGGCCCTGTGTAGGCAAGAAACCGACGCCGCGTGTGTGGTCGCACTGGAAGAAGTCAAGGCTGAAGAAGTCCATCACTACGGCGTGGTTCGGGTTCGCGATGAAGGTAAGCCGTGGCTCGTGATCGATGACCTGATCGAGAAACCCGACGTGCAGGCCGCTCCAAGCGCGCTGACCATAGCGGCTCGGTACATTTTCACGCCCGAGATTCTCGATTGCATCCAGAGCACGGTGCCTGGCACTCGGACTGGAGCCCGCGAGTTGACCGATTCGATTCGACTCCTCGTGCAACGGGGCCGCCGGGTGTGTGGCGTCCGGCTCGCTGCCGGCGAAATCCGGTATGACATCGGCGACTTCGCAAGCTATTTTCGAGCTTTCTGCGAAATGGCCGTCGCCGACGAAAAGTATGGTTACACGTTCCGGCAATATCTGACTCGTCGCCGTGAAAACTTGTGAGAAGTTCGTAGGTTTCCCAGGGGCAGAAAGAAAAGGACATCGACTGATCCACTGGCAACGAGACTAGCGGGGGCGAACCGAGGAGAAGTGGCAAGGTTTGAATTATGACTCTGGACGCGCAACGCTTAACAGCAACCCCCCGACGAGTCGTCGCCAGCGCACCGGGCCGGGCAGGGATTTTGGGGAACCCGACCGACGGATATGGCGGATCGGTCATCAGTTGTTCGCTGGCCGAACGGGCGATTGTGTCGGTCACTTCAGCCGATCGCACGGAAATCACAATCGGTGGGCAGACGCAACTACTCGCCGAACGGGCCGATTTCGAGCTGAAACAGGATCGATTCGATTGTGCTCGGGCCGTGCTCAATTTCTTGCGACTCCTCGAACAACCACTGGCGATCGAGGTCGCGACAGACATTCCAATACAGGCGGGTTTGGCTGGCTCAACCGCGATTCTCACCTCGCTGGTTGTGGCCTTGCGAGAATGGCTCGGACTTGCCCCTCTGGAAAAACACCTGCTCGCGGAAATGGTCCGTGTGATCGAGCTGCATTATCTCGAAATCCAATGCGGCTACCAGGATCAGTACATGACGGTCTTCGGCGGGCTTAATTTCATGGATTTTCGAGACAAGGAGTTCTATCGGGATCTCAAGCATGAAATCTACGCAACCATCGAGAATCTAAATGGAGTGGTGATGGACTTGCCGCTATTGCTCGCTCATACCGGCCACCAACGCGTAAGCGGGCGCATCTTGCGGCCCATTCGAGAGCGATGGGAGCAGGGCGATCGCACCGTGCATGATGGGTACAAGCGAATCGCGGAACTGGCCCGCTTGGGCAAACGGGCGATTATCGACCGTGACTGGGAAACAGTCGCTCGCTTCATGAACGAAAACCATCGCATACAACAATCCCTGGGAGCGTCCGGCGAAATCAACGACCGAATGATTGACGTGGCGATTAAGGCAGGGGCCCTGGCGGCAAAACTGGCGGGTGCGGGCGGCGGCGGGACGATTATTGCCCTGGCTCCGGAGATTGAAAAAGTATCGCAGGCACTTTTGCAAGCCGGTGCGTCGCGAATACTTCGTCCGGTTCCTTCCTGCGGAGTAGAGATTCTACAGAGCTGCTAGACAAAAGTGGACTCGGGAGCTCGCTCCCTATCCATCATCTCGATGGCCGCTGAAATGTTCGGCGTGGACTCTTCAGAGTAAATCGTCTCCAGTCCGAAGAGCCTAACGATTTCCATTGCACGTTGTACGCGACCTGCGCTGACCTTCTTTCGCCAGCCAGAAAGCCGGTCTTCCCCGGTCCGAACCGCACTCCCGCGGCGCGATGTACGCGACGGGCGATCCATCACCGCAAGCGCGTCGGCATAATTCTCCTTGCCCAAATAGGTGAATAGTCGATCGAGTTCGTTCTTCGGATCAAGCAAAAGGTTTTCATAAAACACGAGGTGAACCTCATCCGAGCGAAATTGAGTCAACGGGACAAGCGTTTCAATGCACCAGATAAAAATGGCACGCTCGAACGCGTCTCGTGCATTCTCTACTTCCGCTTTGTAGGGCCCTAGAAAATCCTGCATTAGATTTTCCTGGGCCAACAACGGTCCGACCGCTCCCCGCCATCCTTCCTTCTCGTACGAATATGCCACTGCGCAAGGATGTCTCATCATCAACACGATCGGCATGCCGGGAAAGTTGCAATGGAGCCACTTGAGCATGAGATTTGTGCGAATGTCTTTGATCAATCGCTGATGCGCCACGAATCGTCGATTGAATCGTTCGGTCCAAGCGCTGCGAATCCCACCCGATAAAACTTGATGAGCAAGCTGCCGAAGATCAGGACGAACCTCGTGCGGGCGCAGGTATGGCCGATCACCGAAGGCAGCCAGATAGCTAAGCTTCTTAGAGTTGAACGGCTCGAAAATGTCCCGGTACTCGTTTCGATAATTCACAATCTCGGAAAGCCAAGTGGTCCCACTGCGTCCGGTTCCAGAAATGAGGATACTTTTGCGGTAGTCCGTGTCGGAGTCAAAAACAAGTCGAAAGCCGGCGCGTCGAACGAAGACGCTGAATGCCTTGAAAAGGCGACGCATACCCCAATCCTTTCACCGAACAGGAGGTCACGAGGCTGACGCTCTCCTCTGCCGAGCGGTTTTATACATATTTCAGTCTACTTAGTAAACACAAATTACTTAAATTATTTAAACTATGTATTTTATTTACTTTGACTATTGAAACTGAGGATAGATGGTTAAGCCCGGATTATTCATGGCCCTGGAAAATCCGCGCAGTGTGCGCCACACAAGCCCGACGCGCAAGCGAGTGAAAGTCGTTTGCCACCAATCGCTTGCGCGTCTGGCTTGTGTAGAGGCATGAATAATCCGGGTTAAGTTGGCGAGATTGGTTCCAAGTTCTGTAATTCAGAGATTCCAGGGTACGTTCCTGAAGTCGAATCACCTTGTTGAGCATTTTGAAAGGTGCTACAACTCACAAAAGCATATGGGTTTCTAGCTACGAATTGAATTGGGCAGGCTTGTTTTTGCATTGAGTGGCAGCCTGGGTTGTGATGGGAATTCCAGGGATTTTCCACGGAAGACCTCATCGGAATTAGTTTTCCGGAACGATCAAGGGCGCGAAATGGAATTGGCGCCGTGAACATCCTGTTTGTCTCCTCTGAGGCAGTCCCATTTGCCAAAACAGGCGGTTTGGCGGATGTTGCTGGTGCATTGCCTGGTGCATTGGAATTGCTAGGCCACACGGTTTCTGTCTTCATGCCTTGCTATTCCGCCGCGCGACGGGGCCGGACAATCGTCCCAACTGATTGGAGTGTGGAGGTCCCGATCGGAAGGAAGTTGGTAACGGGCCAAGTCTACCGCGCTACCCTGCCGGAAAGTGAAGTACCAGTCTACCTGATTGAGCAACCAGGCTATTTTGATCGCGAAGGACTATATGGTGAAAAGGGAAGGGATTATCTGGACAATTGCGAGCGGTTTGTATTCTTCAGCCGAGCCGCCTTGGAACTAGCTCGTCGTCTTCCGTCTGAGATAGACGTCATTCACGTCAATGACTGGCAAACGGGATTGGTCCCGGTTTACCTGAACGAACTCTACCGTGGTCACAAGAATCTGCGATCCACGGGGACGCTCTTTACCCTGCACAACATGGCATTTCAGGGCAAGTTCTGGCACTGGGATATGCTACTTACAGGATTGGATTGGCGGCTGTTTAATTGGCGACAGTTGGAATACTACGGCCACCTGAACCTTCTCAAGGCAGGCATTGTTTTTTCCGATTTGGTCAACACGGTGAGCCAGCGATACTCCGAGGAGATTCAGACCCCGGAATTTGGATGCGGGCTGGAAGGCGTGGTGCAGTCGCGAAAGCAGGATCTGCACGGGATCATGAACGGAATCGACTACTCAATTTGGAATCCTGAAACCGATTCATCCATCGTTTCAAACTACAACGAGGACACGTTTGTTCATGGAAAGTTGAAGTGCAAGGCCGCCCTGCAGGCCGAGCATCGATTGCCTGTGCGGCCAGAAACACCGCTCATTGGAATGGTAACTCGGCTGGAGAATCAAAAAGGATTGGACTTGCTTGCCGATTCCATCGAAGAACTTCTCAGCCTCGACGTGCAACTGGTAGTGCTTGGTACTGGACAGGCAAAGTACCACAACTTGCTGGAAGATTTGGTGCAAAGGTACTCCGGTAAGATTGGGCTAAACCTCCGGTTTGATGACGGCCTTGCACACCGAATTTACGCAGGGGCCGATTTGTTCTTAATGCCAAGCCACTATGAGCCATGTGGACTGAATCAGCTCATTTGCTTGAAGTACGGCACGGTTCCGATAGTGCGGGCGACCGGCGGCCTGGCCGACACGATAGTGGATTCGACTCCGGAAACATTGGCTGCAGGCACAGCGACCGGTTTCTCGTTCGAGGCATATACGAAAGATGCTTTTCTGGCTTGTACTCGTCGCGCGCTAGGACAGTGGGGAGAGCGCGTTTCGTGGCGTTGCATCTTGCGCACCGGCATGCGGCAGGACTGGTCGTGGACTCGCAGCGCGGCCGCCTACGTAAAACTGTACGAGTGCATCCTGGAAAAACATTCCGAGGCTGTTTGTGCGTAGTTGAGAATTTATGTCTCAAGTGTCACTCGCCTTTTTCTGGCACCAGCACCAGCCGTACTACCCGGACGATCTAGCCGGTGAGACGCTGATGCCCTGGGTACGTATGCACGGCGTCAAGGATTATTGGGGAATGGCAATGCACTTGGCCGAATTCCCCGAATTACGCTGCACGATTAATCTCGTTCCAAGTCTACTCGTGCAATTGATTGCCTACACCGACCACGGAGCGGAGGACAAGTTGTTGCGCGTCTCGCGAATTCCCGCGCAGGATCTGACTCGCGAGGATGCTACCTACCTGATTGATAACGGGTTCATGGCAAACATGGACCAAATGATCCGGCCATTTCCGCGGTACATGGAACTGCACAAAATGCGAGGCTTTGGCCAAGATTCGGCCGAGCAAGCGCTGCGGCGATTCAAACCGCGTGACCTTCGGGATCTTCAGGTCTGGGCAAACATGACCTGGATTCATCCGCTGGCTTTCGAGCACGACCAACGACTGGCAGAGCTGCGCCTGAAGGGGCGTAGTTTCACTGAAGGCGACCAGCAGTGGCTGCTTGATAAGCACATCGAATTGTTGCGCGAAGTGATCCCATTGCACCGGCGGCTTGCCGAGCAGGGCCAGATTGAACTGACCAGCACGCCGTTCTATCATCCGATTCTCCCGCTGCTCTGGGACAAGTCACTTGCTCGCGAGGCGATGCCGGACGTGCCCATGACCCAGTATCGCGAGTCCTATCCGGAGGACGCCGCCTGGCACGTGGAAGAGGCAGTGAAATTTCACGAACAGACATTCGGTCAAAAGCCAAAAGGCATGTGGCCGTCCGAGGGTTCCGTGTGTCCGGCCATGATCCCAAAGCTCTCGGAATGCGGCATCCGCTGGATCGCGACCGACGAAGAGATCTTGTCGCGAAGTCTGGACGGGCGCGTGGGTCGCGACCACCGAGGATTCGTCAGCAACTGCGAACTGCTCTATCGCCCATGGCGTGCGGTGCATGACAACTACGCCGTGGACATGATTTTCCGCGACCATGCACTCTCCGACCTGATCGGTTTTGAGTATCAGCGGATGGATGCCAACCACGCAGCGGACGATTTCATCGGCAAGGTTTCAGCCATCGGCCACGCGACCGCGCACGCCGGGCCGTGTCTCGTCAGTGTGATCCTCGACGGCGAGAATTGCTGGGAATATTATCCGGGCGGCGGCGTGAATTTTCTGCGGACACTCTACGGCCGACTGGAGAAATCGACGCAAATTCGTACGTGTCAGGTGAGTGAATTCCTCGAGCAGTTTCCACCACGGGACACGTTGCCGAAGTTGTTTAGCGGAAGTTGGATCAATCACAACTTTGCAATCTGGTTTGGCCACGACGAAGACCGCCGCGCGTGGGACCTGTTGCACGAAACACGGGAGTATCTGAAACGTCGCACAGCTCGTGGCGGTGTAACGCCAGAAAAACTTGACCAGGCCTGGCGTGAATTGCACATCGCCGAAGGAAGTGACTGGTTCTGGTGGTTCGGCGACGACCATTCGAGCGCCCAAGATTCGCTGTTCGATTATCTGTTTCGCAAACACTTACAGAACATCTACACAGTTCTGGGTGATACGCCGCCTCCGATTCTCGCCAAGCCGATCTGCGGTGGTGTGCAGCGCAAAAGCTACAGTGATCCGACGGGGTTCCTGCAAGTGACCGTGGATGGTCGCTACAGTTACTTCGAATGGGTGAACGCCGGATATTACCAGCCGAGCGGCGAGCGCGGGGCGATGGCCCGTGTCACCCAGGGCCCGATTAGCGGCTTCCACTTTGGTTTCGATTCGGCGCGGCTGCTGCTTCGCTTGGATACACAGGGAGCGGCGAGCAAAGTCCTGAGTGATCGAGCGATCGACTCATTGCACATTGATTTTGCCGCACCAGCCAGTCTGAAGATCATCGCCGCGCTAGCACAGCCGACTGGACCGACGGCTCAACTTTATCACGACGAACAGCCCATCGCGACGAACCGAATCGAGTTTGTAATTGGCAAGATTGTTGAATTGGCAGTGCCGTTCGAAAGTCTAGGAGTCGTTCCGGATCAGCCGATCAGCTTTGCGGCCGAGTTGTTTTCGGGCGGGTCAATTGTCGACCGACTGCCTCGCGAGGGCACGATCGACATAGTGGTTCCGTCGGCTGATTTTGAACGCATCATGTGGCAGGTGTAAGGAGACCTCATGCCAGAACTTCGCAAAGATCCGATCGTTGGCCGCTGGGTAATCATCGCGACCGAGCGAGCCAAGCGGCCCAACGAGCTGAAGGGAGAACCACGCCAGCCGTCGCAGGATTTTTGTCCTTTCTGCGAAGGGCACGAGGACAAAACGCCGCCGGAGATCATCGCCTATAGGGCGCGAAACACTCGACCGAACTCACCCGGCTGGCACGTGCGAGTAATCCCCAATAGGTTTCCCGCGTTGCAGATCGAGGGAAACTTGAACAAACGCGGCGAGGGCATTTATGACAAAATGCAAGGAATCGGCGCTCACGAAGTAATCATTGAAACGCCTCGCCACGAGATCACGATGGGCAAACTTACGGTCGATGAAATTCGCGAGGTCCTCTGGGCCTACCGCGACCGCCTGGTGGATCTCAAGAAAGACCAGCGCATGGTCTACGGCATGCTGTTCAAGAACGTGGGGGGCACTGCCGGGGCGGCGTTGGAGCACACCCACTCACAACTCATCGTGACGCCTATCGTGCCGATTTCAGTCTGGGAAGAGATGACTGGCTCGCTCGAGTTTTACAACTATCGCGGCCGGTGCATCTTTTGCGACATGATCCAACAAGAGCTGGCCACTGAAAGTCGCATCGTGCTGGATACTCCGAACATGACGGCGTTCTGTCCGTTTGCCAGCCGGTTTCCGTTTGAGACTTGGATACTCCCGAAATCCCATTCCAGCCATTTTGAAAACGTTCAAAAAGTGGGTGTCGAGGAATTGGGAACGGCGCTGAAGACCATCTTGATGAAGTTGGAGATAGCGCTCGACACTCCAGCTTACAACTACGTCGTGCATACGGCTCCTTTTGACACTCAGGAGCTGCCTCACTATCATTGGCACATTGAAATCATACCGCGACTCACTCAAGTGGCGGGTTTCGAATGGGGGACCGGGTTCTACATCAATCCGGTGCCGCCGGAAAATGCGGCGGCGTTCTTGCGAGAAACCGACTTTGAGGTGGCGTGGTAGGGGAAGACCAGGTGAGTGGTGAGTGGTGAGTGGTACCGAACCATAAGAGAGCGGTATTCCACCACTCACCACTCACCTGTTTTTCGGGGTGAACCATGCAGACATTGCGCTTCGTTCTCGCCTTGCACAATCATCAGCCGGTCGGCAATTTCGACGGCGTTCTCGAGGCGGCCTATAAGGACAGTTACCTGCCATTCATCGAATTTCTCGATGCATATCCACAGATTCCGATTTCGCTGCACACATCTGGCTGCCTGATGGAGTGGCTGGTGCAGCATTACGCCGAGTACGTCGAGCGGTTGAAATTGCTCGTGGCTCGTGGCCAGATCGAGATTATCGGCGGCGGCTTCTACGAGCCCATTCTGCCCATGATCCCTTCGCACGACCGCCGCGGCCAGATACGGCATTACACGCAATACCTCGAAGAACTCCTCGAGTGCAAAGTGCGCGGGATGTGGATTCCCGAACGAGTTTGGGAGCAGTCGCTGGTTCGAGACATCGCGGCGGCGGGAATCGAGTATACGGTGCTCGATGATTTTCATTTCAAATGCGCCGGCCTGAACGACGACCAGCTCTTCGGCTACTTTCTCGCCGAGGATGAAGGGCAATTGATCAAGATTTTCCCGGGCAGCGAGCGGTTGCGATATTTGATCCCGTTTGCCGACCCGTCCGAAATGATCGCGTATGCCCGCGAGATTGCCGAGAAACACACGGATGCCCTGATCGTCTTTGCCGACGACGGCGAGAAATTTGGCACGTGGCCGGAAACCAAGAAGCACGTGTACGAAGACGGATGGCTTCGCCGGTTTTTTGATGCGCTGATGGCGAACAGCGACTGGTTAAAACTAACTACTCTCGCACAGGCTGTTCAAAACAGTCCTCCCGCTGGCAAAATTTATTTGCCTGACTGTAGCTATCGCGAAATGACTGAATGGGCGCTACCCGTCGGCCAGGTTTTGGAATACGAAAACCTGTCCCATGAAATGGAACACGATCCGCGTTGGTCGAGATTGAGACGCTTCGTGCGAGGTGGCTTTTGGCGCAACTTCAAAGTGAAGTATCCCGAAAGCGACGAGATGTATTGCCGAATGCTGGAGGTGAGCCGGCGATTGCAAGAGATCGATCCTGACGAAACTGTTTCATCCGATCCGGCTACAGATTCCGTCAAGTGCGAAACGATCGATGTCGCACGACAGGAATTGTATCGAGCCCAGTGTAACTGTAGTTATTGGCACGGCGCCTTTGGAGGGCTGTACCTGCCACATTTGCGAAACGCTGTTTTCTCGCACCTGATCGCCGCGGATTCCGCGATCGAAGAAGCCAAAGGGCGCGTCGAGCCATGGGTCGAAGCGATTGTGGACGACTTTAACCTCGATGCGCGACAGGAAGTGCGATTGGCAAACGACAAGCTCGTCGCTTACGTAGCGCTTAGCCAGGGCGGGCAACTCTACGAACTCGACGTGCGTGCTGTGCCGCTCAATCTACTGGCCACGCTTTCGCGCCGGCCTGAAGCATATCATCAGAAGGTCGTTCGCGCGGCAGGGAACGGAAACGGCAATGGACATGTTGCGAGCATTCATGATCGCGTCGTATTCAAGCAACCGGGCCTTGACCAAAAACTAATTTATGACGCACATTTTCGCCGAAGCCTGATCGACCATTTCCTTCCTTTCGACGCATCGCCGCAGATGCTGGCCGCAGACCGATCCATTGAACGGGGCGATTTTGTTTCCGGAGGCTACGAAGGAAAGTTGCGTCGCGGCCCTAACCGAATCCAACTTCAAATGACCAGGTTGGGAATGGCTGGGGACTACCGCATTCGCGTTAACAAGGTCATTACGCTGGCGAAGGACAGTTCAGCCCTCACTGTTCGATATTCGCTCGAGCAGTTGCCCTCCGAGTTCCCGTTCATTTTTGCCGTCGAATTCGGGTTCGCAGGAATGGCAGGAAATGCACCTGACCGGTTCTTTTATTCCGACGAAAACCAAAACCTGGGCCCGCTTGACGGGCAGCTCCAATTGAAGAACACCAACATGATTGGCTTGGTGGATGGCTGGCTTGGCTTGAACGTGGAACTTGTCAGTTCGCACGCAGCCAACATTTGGACATTCCCCATCCAGTCCGTTAGCCAATCCGAAGGTGGGTTTGAGTTAGTCCACCAAAGCACCACAGTTGTGCCTCACTGGCATGTAGTCGCTGATACAAGCGGAGAATGGTCAGTTGAGTTAACACTTGCGATGGACGCCACTGCTGCCGAAACTAAGCGAACCGCTGAGTTGCTCGCCTGATCCTCCCCGTTTCCAGCCTAGTCACCTGCCGTGCGGTCATGTTTCAATTAGAAACGGCCGACCTGTCGGGATCACTTGGGCAGAGATAGATACCCCGACAGGCCAGCCGAGCTACATAGTTTGAGCCGGCCTAGGTTTGAATGCCGATAGGCCGCCGGCCGGACGCCGCCTATCAGTTCCAATGACATAATTGCGATTTGAGGAAAAAACCGGACACACTTTTTGAAGAATTTTGGAAATTCACGTATTTTGGAGATTTGAAGCCGAGTTTTCTGTCGGTATTGATCGACACTAATCTAACCAGAATCTCTGTAACCATTGATGAATCAATTGGATGTGAACAGGTGCAGTACTGAGATGGTTGGCAGAAACCGATTAGTGCTACCGTCTCGATCAACGTGATCGCACATCACAGCCACTCCTGACCCGTCGGTTATCTTGGCCGGGTGTTGGATTGCGACCCTGGCCGAGGAGTGGACGATGCCTCAGAAGCCCGATCTGGAAAAGCGCGAGGTGTGGCGAAAGAGACTGCGGAACTTTGAATGGGGAAACGGGACGATTGTCGAGTTTTGTCGTGGCCTCCGGGTGTGTCACCGGGCACTTCAAAACCAGCCACTGAGGGGGGGATTCAGCAGCCGGGGTTTAGGGGATGTTGATATACCTCACGCGGCCATGAGCGAGACGTTTTCGAACCGCTGGAAGTTCAGGGTCATGAGTGAAGCCAGATCGTTGGCGTGCGCGCTGGGAATCGCGGCGATGGTTTGGTCGATGGCGGCTCGGAACTCCGCGAACGTGGGATGGTATCGACCGTAGAGTGCGCG
>Ga0247727_10006057_pt1 | contig 23994 bp, 19 predicted proteins | sample WisWelCaveWW1625_FD_202498 | JGI IMG/M metagenome (GOLD analysis project Ga0247727, IMG submission 202498) | Biofilm microbial communities from Wishing Well Cave, Virginia, United States - WW16-25 | ecosystem: Environmental > Aquatic > Deep subsurface > Groundwater > Cave microbial mat | place... | reverse complement strand
CGGCGGCTTATTTTTAATCGGCAAGTCAACGGCGGAGATTCACCACAAGCTCGAGGGAGATCCGCGGCAAGAGTTCGAGGCTAAGTCTTATCAGGCGAGTTCCGGAGGGATTCTTATGCAAATCTTACTACTCGATATCATTTTTTCTCTCGATTCCGTAATCACGGCGGTCGGTATGGCACAGCATCTCTGGATCATGATCTTAGCCATGGTCGTCTCGATGCTCGTCATGCTGCTATCCGCTAGAGCCATCAGCGATTTCGTCGAACACCACCCAACGATCAAAATCCTTGCGCTCGCATTCCTGATTTTGATCGGCGTTATGCTCTTGGCCGAAGGAATGGGTAAACATGTCAGCAAAGGCTATATCTATTTCGCGATGGCGTTTTCACTTTGCGTGGAGCTGCTCAACCTGAAACTTCGTCGTCCACTGACACCCGTTTGATCGGACGCGCGGGATTCCCGAGGGCGAGTACCCCTTCAGGCAACGATCGTGCTACGGCTGAAGCAGCGCCAACGATCGTCCCACGTCCGATCTCGACTCCGGGAAAGATCGTGCAGTTTTCTCCAACTCGAACCCGTTCGTGGATCCGAGGCGCATGAATTTTATCACCGGATCGTGTCGCCATCGATGGATCACAAGCTGTCGAAACATGCGGACCTAAGAAACTGTCTTTTCCGACAATCATCTGTTCACCGACCAGCACGAATGCTTGTAGGCTGACACCATCTTCCAGGGAGACTTCATATTCAACGATCGCCTGTTTGCCAACCTTTACCTTTTTCCCCAAGCGACACCCTTCGCGAATGATCGCCCGATCAGCAATAATAGAACCCTCACCGATAATCGATCCGGCATAAACAATGGCACCCGTTCCAATGATCGCGTCGCGCTCGATAACAAGCGGTTCAGGCCGATTCAGCTGCTTCGTCGACGATCCTGTTCCACTGGTTTTGAAGTTGCGCTTTCCAAGGACCGCAAAATCTTGAACCTGAACGTTCGGACGGATCTTGGTGCCAGGATGGATGACGACATGATGTCCCACGATCGTCCCCGCCTCAATGACCACGTCCGCCATCACAACGCAAAAGGCGCCGAACACGACATCACGGGCGATCGACGCGGTAGGATCGATCTGACTGGTCATTGCGTTCCTCCTCGGATCGTGGCCCAGCGCACCAACTGTTGAAGTACCTGTACGCCATCCCACGGATCCTCAAAATGCGTCATCATTCCGATCTCTGGGAAGCGAATCGCACCGCGGCTCGCCGCAGCCGCGGCAAACGATAACCGACGTTCCCCTTTTACCCCAAGCCCAACGGTTTGAATATCGCGGTCGACCAACGGGATCGCATCATGAATATCAGCAACCGGAACCACGGTGACGATCCGACCCCCAATGGGATCAGCCAATCGTCGCTCCTGAGAAAAGACAACGGTCCAACGCCGGTCAGCGGAACCATAAAACTCTCCATTCAATTGCGCGATTTGGCGCCGTGTTTCGATCGAGGTGGCTGGAACCTGTCTTGCCGAGGGCAGGCGTTCCGACGCAGCACTCATTTCACGTGCCAGGCGTTCTGCGAAATCGCGGGGTGATACGATGCCCCCGCTCTCCACAAAAATGGTATGTGGGGAGGCACAGGCCGTTTGATCAAAAACCGATGCATCGACCGCAATCCCACGTAACACTCGGTGTGTATGACGGTCATCATTCAACAGTTCGCGTCCAATGATCGCCATCGAAACCTTCGGGCCAAAGACAATATCGACTGCATCATAACGCTTCGGCAGGCTCATGATCGTCTGTACGGCCTCCGCACCGCCCCAGGCGATGCGGCAATCAGCGCTCGTTGATAGAAGCGTCGCGGCGTCATGTTGGTCTCGATCAACATAGATCAGCAGAACGGTTCTCAGTAGACTAATCCCATCGATGCATCTCCCGTTTCGACCGCGATAAACTGTGCGCTCGATCAGCGAAAAGAGTTGTGGCAACGCATCGGACTGCGTCTGCGAAAGTTTCAGGACATTAATATTTTTTGCCAACACACTTTGCACCCAGACCAAAAGCCCTAATAAGGGTACGTTTCCAGAGAGCCAGTGAATAACCAGGCCCCGCGGAAAAGCACGCTGCAATGAAACCCCAGCGTTAGCCGGGCAAAACTGATCAAGATAACCACGTTGCCCCAAAGCGCGATCGGTGATCTGTTTCAGATTTGAGCTCGAAAACCAGGTGGTCAGAAACGTAAGCCCTTCGACGCGGCCATCCAAGAGCGCCGGCGGATCTTGTCGCCACTGTTGGGAGAGTTGGTCAAAGAAGCCGATCAAGTCATCAACCGGCTGTTCGGCAAGCCACTGCTGGCTCTCACGCAAATGAACAAGTTTCGTCTGCAATAGACCCATATCGATCGACTGTCGAGGCTCGGGATAAAGCAGTTGGATGGCCGATGCGCCGACTGCTTGCCGCTCCGTGCGCGCTGACACAACCTTGTCGGCCATGATATCCCCGCAGCCGCGGACCTCCGTCCTCGGCGCACGTCCGACGATGCGAAACCGCTTACCCTGCCGCCGCTGACAGGCGGGCTCCTCTTTCGGCGCGACAAATCCGATGTCGTCCGTAAGCACCGAATTCCCCGGATACGAATGTGGTATGGGAGTCAAAAATTGTAACAGACCGGTTTCCCCATCGTCGACCAGTGTCAGATCGATCGGGTCGCGGACCAAGAGCTCAGCGATCGAGGAACAATGTTTCCAACCACATTCACAATCGGGATAAATGACCCCCATCTGCTCCGTGAATCCATAAACGTCCACAAGCTGTTCCTCCGTTATCCCCAGTACCGCCGCAACATGACGAGCGAAAATCGGACGATCGACAGCTTCCTGAATCAACTTTTTCCACCCCCCAATATGAACGACAAATGACCCAGCAGGCAGCGTAAGCTTAATCTCCTCCTTCATCAGCCATTCGATCAACTGCTTGTACAAAACATAGGTGAAGCCGAACAAGATAACCGGCTGCCCCGGGGGTAATGCTCGCACATGTGTTAACAATGATTCATGGTCAAGGGCCAATCCATCACGCGTCTCGCTCATCAGATAAATCGCGTCGGAGGCAAAGTTGAGAAAACCTTTTACGGCAGCGGCGCGCGCACCCAGAGACGGATGTAGTCTTGGATCGAGATCAACGATCAAAAAAGGCCGGCGGGTTTTTCCAAATCGATCTGCCAAAATGTTCGCTAACGCCTTGACCTGCCGGCGAGAGGTCAGTGCATCCAACACGACTTCACTCGCCTGACCGCTGGTCGCAGACGACAAAAGTCGACCCGTGAGTTGATGATCGGCCACCGACTTCAACTTACCACCGATCTGCTTAAATAGTTGGGTCGGGATAAACGGTAATTCATCAATCGACTGAACGCCTGAGAAATCGTGGGGCTGGGTGGCTATCAATCGCCGGAATAACTCGCTCTGCCGTTGGTGAAACAGCATTTCTGTGCTGATTGCATCAAGAAATAATGAATTTTTCTCTGCATCAGACAGGCCGTACGCCGGGACGGCAAGTAGCCGATCAAGCGCTGGGTTATCCCAAGTCATAGGCGATATCGACTATTTGGTGAACGGCATCCCGATCGATGGCGATCGGACTAAACGTCGTCAACCGATCGGTTAAGATCGCTGAGAGATCGGTCTCAAGCTCCAGACGATTCCGCGGAAGCAGGACTGACAGCGGTTCGTTAAGCCGTGCGCAATGCGCCGATAGGTGCTGTAGAAAGTCAGCGGGCGAGCCGAACGAGGTTCGGTCGAATAGTCGATGTAAGGACGCAGCGCTTTTGTCGTGCTTCAGATAAAACTGCATCACGGCTGGAAGGAAGAGTCGAATGAGCCGCGCATGTGGAAGTCGGTAGCGTCCCAATCGATGGGCAATCGCATGACAAACGCCGGTCAAACAATGGTTTTGGACGACCCCCCCGAGCACCGCGGCTAGCTGAAGATCATGGAGGGCGCCGAGATCCCCGGAGTCCGTTAGCGCACGGGAAAGCGATCCCGCGATAACCGCCACGGTTTCGATGGCGAAAAGATCCATCAATCGATTTTCGATCGGCGAAAGCCAGCCTTCAATTGCATGGGCCAGTGCATCGATAGCGCCCTCCAGTCGGAGTCGACGTGGCAACGATAATACAAGATCTGGATCCAAAAACACGGCGGCTGGTAGAAACTCGTGAGTAACGATTGGAACTTTCATCTCCCCGACGCTGATCACCGCGGCAGACGAAACTTCACTCCCAGATCCGCATGTGGTGGGTGCAGCATAAAATTTAAGCCGTGTCATGCTTCCTAGATGACGAGGGCTTTGCATCGCATCGATGCGTTGATCGCCATGTTCATAAAAGTACCAAGCCAGCTTCGCGCTATCGAGGCACGTACCGCCGCCGATGGCAATCAGGGTGTCTGGCTGAAGGGTGGCAAGCCGCGCAACGATCGGTTGGATCGACGCTTGCGTCGGTTCCTCGTCGCTGACGCATACCCAAACGTCCACAAGATCAGCTTTTAACGCCTTTTGAATTGACGCGAAAACAGATGCATTGGTGTAGGTCGATCGATTGATCACAACCAAACAACGCGCTGACCTTACGGCATGAAGCGCGTGGATCGCGCCCTTCCCTAAGAAAAATTCTCCCGCGCTTAGAAAGCGTTGCACAGGTATGCGTGGCGTAAGCATTTTATCCTTTGCCGATCAACCCTTCGAGTTCCCGCCGCAACAGCTTCCCGGTCTCGCTTCTCGGTAGACGATCAACAACCACCACATCACGCGGGACTTTATAAGACTCTAGCCGCGCGACTAGAAAGTCGATCAGTTGCTGACGATCAATTTCCCGTTCCTGCACAATGGCTAAGATCGGTACCTCACCCAATATCGAATCGGCTCGTCCAAGCGCGGCCGCCTCCCGGACACCTGGGAATGACTCAGCCAATCGACCGATCTCAGCTCCTGAGACCTTTTGCCCACCAACGTTGATCTGGTCTTTCAGTCGACCCGTAATGAATAGTCGTCCTGCAGAGTCACGGTGCCCCAAGTCGCCGGTGCGAAACCAGCCACCTGGCGCATCTCTCTTCGCTCGTGTCGAATCATTCCAATAGCCACTGCACACGGCTTCGCCCGAAATCAGTAGCTCACCTTCATCACCCACGGCATCGATTCCCTCCTCCGGCAAGAAGGCGATATGGGTATGGCGAGACGGATAACCCACCGACGTCAATTCTAAATCCGTCATTTCAGCTTTTAGCTGATGAAACGTCGCCCGCGAGGCTTCCGTTAAACCATAATAAACAAATAGTTGAACCGCTGGAAATTTCGAAAAAATGACCCGACTCAACTCAACCGGCAGCGGCGAAGAATTGACGATGAGTCGGTTAAGACTTCCGGTCACCCGATCAAACCGATTCGTATCGATAAGCAGGCGTAAACTAGTTGGCGTACAGGGAAAAGAACCGATTTGTTCCGTTTGAAAGAGTTTTAGGATCGATCCGACCCGACCAAACCCATTGACGAACACCACCGTTCCACCTGATACAAGATTGACCAATGCCTGGTTCAAGCCGAAACTGTGGGTAAGCGGTAGCGCAATAAGTTCTCGCGTGGTCTGACGATAAGGGATAACCGATAAAATATTCTCTAGCGATGCAGCAACGTTCCGATGAGTCAACATTACCCCTTTGGCACGATCGGTAGATCCTGTCGTATAAAGGATCGACGCCAGCGCTTCGTCACCGGGCCATGGGGTCGACCATTCGGGCTCGTTCGTTGTTTGTATCCGATCCAAACAAATTTGCGGGCCGGGAAACGTGCAACGTCGTTGGGTGAGTGGCGAAACGATCAGCGCCGCAGGGTCACAGTCCGCAAAGATTTCGCCCTGCACCCGCTCCGTTGCTTGAAAGTCAACGGGAACGACCACCGCACCGATCCGAATCAAGGCAACATAGGCCACGAGATAGCGAACACTATTTTCAAGAAAAAGTCCCACCCTCGATTCGACGCGGATCCCTTGCCTCAGGAGTTGCCCCGCAAACAACGCCACTATCCGGTTGAATTCGGCATAAGACAGCTGCTGATCGCTGTCCAGGAGAGCGCGGCCAGCCCCATGGCGATCGAAAGAGCTGAATAAAGCGGTAAGCAGACCACTACGCCCACCGGTCAACGAAAGCGCTCCGTGAGGATCTCGATAATGGCTTCGACCGTTTCCATTTCAAGCGTTTCATCAATATCAAATCGACAAGCGAATTCCTGCTCCAACGCAGTCAGCAATAACGCGTGTCCAAGAGAATCCCAGTGGGGGTGCTCACCAACAGCGAGCCTTTCAGACAGCTGCTCCTTTGGGATCCGCAATGATAATTCAATTGTTTGTAAAACACGCGTCCGAATTTCCATCGGCTACATTCTTCTGCTAAATCTCTGTTTGAGAGTGTGTCGAGCTTATTGATTGCACACCCGTTAAGTAAACCACGTTGTGATACCGCTGGCAAGAATTCGATAATGAGATCGATTGATTAGGGGAAAAGGTTCCTGCTACGCTATCAGCAAGAGGAGTGTGATGCGAACGGTACAGACCGTTATGTCCAAAAAGGTGATCAAGGTCAGGTCCGACACGCTGATCTTTGACGCAATCGCTCCGATGGTCGACCATTCGGTGTCAGTCGTTTTTGTGGTTGATCATGGCGGTAAATTGGTCGGCGTTGTGACAGAGCCCGACGTCCTGAAAGCGTTACTGGTCGCTGAAGCCGATCAACAAACGGTTGTCGATTATATGTCAAAAAACGTCATGACGTGTCATCCGGATGACGACCTCTTGTCGGCCGCTCAAACCTTGGCGAAACATCAAATCGGGAGCCTTCCCGTTATCAATAACGATGAAAAGCTCGTTGGGCTGATCCGCTTAAGCGATATCACCCGCTATGCACGTTATATTCGGGCCGAACTAAAAAAGATCGGCAAGCTCTGATCTCTTTTCGCCTATGGCCGATGTATGGCAAGCTTTACTTCTTCGCTAGCTGAACCACAGTGGCATGATCCATTTTGCCTTTATCGAACCCGATCCATTCTTGCGTTAGCGTCTTATCGTCCTTAAAGGTCATGGTGACTGCATGCATATGCATCTCTTTCCGAGATCGAATGCCCTGAGTCCCCACCATCTGAAATGTTAGGCTTCCGTTATCACTCTTCTTCATCGTCAGTTTGGGCCGATTGCCGAGCATACAATAGTGCGTCATCACCACCTGATCACCCTCGGGATGATAAACCGACACCATCTCATGTGGAGTTCCAACAAACAATCGTTCAATGATCGCCGTACCACCGCTGGTCATCTCGTAAGTTGTTTTGACGGGAACACTTTTCTCTCCCATCTGCGTTGTGCCTTCCCATGTCCCGATCAGTGGCTTCAGCTGTCCGAAAGCCTTTGGAACATCCACCTTTGGCAGATCATGATTTTCACCCGCCGTAACCGCCAACGCCGCGAACGCCAGCGAGATCCCCATACCACTCCATCCGATATGATGTTTCATCTCTCCCCCTCTAAAAAAAATGGGTTCGTGGTAATGTTCGCTGACCGGCTGTTTTTTATAAACCAAGTTCTGTTGATGATGCAACCGAATGAAGACCCGTTTCGCAAACCGTACGTTGGCTATTTTTTTAGCCCAAGCCCCAAAAAGATCAGCGGACGAAGGATGCTCCACCAGCCGACGACTGCTTTCATTTTCGTATACCCCAGTTGCTTAGGCGGATAGATACGGATCACCGGCACTTCGCGGAAACGATACCCTAGCGTGATGACCTTATAAAGAAAATAGGGTTCGAGTTCATATTGATTCAGCCAATCTTGCTCCAGATCGATTCTCGGGTCTCGCAACAGCCGTGTCCGGAAAGCGCGAAATCCGCTTGTGGAATCGGTGACCGTCGTTTTCGTAATCAACGAAAAGAGCCACGGATGGATAAATCGAGTCGCAACCAATCGATAGCGAGGCATATTGCCATGACCGCCACCGCCGATATAGCGCGAACCTTGTACAAAATCGACCCTATCTTCAATGATCGGCTTTAAAAGCGAAGGGATCAATAATGGATCATCTTTATTATTGCCGGCCATATGGACGACCAGATCATACCCGTTTTTGAGCGCAAACTGGTTGATGGTTCTGAGTGCCACACCGACCCCACGATTCGTCTCGTGCGAAATCAGTTTGATATGCGAATAGTTTCGGATCCGTGCGACCGTATCATCGGTCGATCCATCATCAACCAGCAAAATGTCGTAGGGACGCTGCAAGGGGAACCGGTTCAACAGCTGATCGATTTTGACATGTTCATTGTAACAGGCAGCAGCCACGATCGTTTTAGGATACGGCCTATCGCCAACGGCTTGTCCGTCGACTTGCCCTTCCGTATGGCCCTTCAACGATTTTGATGCTGGTTCACAACTCATTGCCGCTGCTTGACTCCAAACTTGATCTCGATATCCAGCCAGCGGAGACTAGAAAACTCAGTAAGTCCCCTCCGGGTCAAAAAATCTTAAGCTCAACCGTCACGGCTTCGCCAACAACCGTTGCCGAGTCGTAAAATCCCGGTAGCAGCTCCAAAGCCAGGCGGACACAAAACGCCGCTTCGGTATAGACCGAATAGGCCGCTCGAATTGAAAAACCAAGGCCGGCTTCATAATCGGCGTCGTCGGAGATAAACTCAAAGGGCCTGATATTCGTCGTGAGGACCGCGAGCCCTGGTCCCGCGGTCAATGAGAAGCGGTCTGATGGCCAAACTTCGCCAACGACACCAAAAAACGAATGCAACGACTCGCGAGTAGCACCACCGGCCTTTTCGAAAAATGCAGTGCCGCTTGAACGCAACATCAGCGCCCAGCGTTCGTTAAAAAAATGTCCGACGCTCGCCGACAATGGGGCGACGCCGATCTTGGTCTTGCGTCCGCCAAGATCGGCATCAAGTTCGGTAATGGCAAAGCCAAGCCCCAGGTCAACGGTGAGTTTCGAACGAATCGGTCGTTTCACCGCTGGATCGCCCACCCCGACTGCAGGGGTTCCCGGGTCTGCGAGCTGTTGACTATTGGCCTTCAACTCGTCCGCGGTTGGCTCATCGGCCAAAAGGGCCATCGGTGCGACCATGCAGATCAAAACCGCAATCCAAGCCGTTCGCATCTGGTTCTCCTTCAACAATCGATCTTCATGTTATAGAGTAAGCCACCAGCAACGCCGGTGGTCACTGCTTGACGGTGTGGTATCGAATTAGCGGGATCGTTGTCGAGCACTTTTACTGATCGACGCGAAGGGACCCAGGTTCAAAGCTTTAACGTGGTCTGCACATACCCGAATGAGGCGCTGTCACGACCAGAGACTCTGGGGTCGATCCCGACCTGCTGTTTAATGAGATCACCTGGAACAAACAGATCAACCCCGACCAAAAAGGAAAGTCGAGGATTATAGTGATGGGTCAAGCTGAAATCGATTTCATGCCCAAAGCGATGGGCTCCGGCGCTCGACTCTTTCGCAGAGAGAAAATAATGATAATCGGCGGTCAACGCTGTCTGATCGGAGCATGAAACTCCAATCGTCGTATGAACATCAACCAAACCGAGTTGCTGGGTATGAGTCGGAATGTCGGTAAAGAAATCCATATATCCATAAAACTTATGATTGGCCGCAAAGAGCGTGTCGAAGACGGTCTGTTTTCCATCGGTCGAATCATCATCGCCACTCAGGTAAGCGAGACCCAGTTTCAAGACGGGCTTTAATTCGGTCGACAGCTGATAGGCGACGTTACCCGCCGCCATCAACGCGCTCACGGCACGACCGAGATAGTCACCCCCTTGATAAGCAAATTCAAGCTCATGGCCTAACGCGCCACGCGTCCCCGTCAGGTGAAACCCGGTTGTATAGCGGCTGAGTGCTCCCGCGTGGTCGTCGGTATCCAAGAGCAGGAAGATATCGGGTGCCACCGCGAGTCCGGAGATATTTCCCCAGACGCCGACAAAATATCGATCTCCGGCATCCCCGTCTAACCCGTTTTCCTTGACCGTAACCCCGATGAGATCGACCCAAACCCGAGGCCGTGCCAGCCGAACTACCGCACCATCAAACGACCTTCCGATGTTGCTCCAGCCGACGGAGCCGATGAGCCGTTCGTTGCCATAGCTCAACTCCAGTCGGCCCAATTTAAGATCGATGCCACTCTTAAAAAAGTTTGCAATCTGGAGATAGGCCTGGTGCATGTCGAGCGGATCTGCTCCTGGCACAACCGGGTTTGTCGTGTCCGTTTCCGTACCAAACTTCCTCGCATCTTGTAGCTGCGTAAAAAAAATTAGATCCTCGGTGGGCGCTATCGATAGACTAACCCGGGTCCGCAACAAATCAATTGTACTGAGTCCGGAGTCAGCAGCGCTACTAAAGTCTTTATCGTCGGCTTCTAATCGATGCCGGATCTCACCGTTAAGACGAATCGGAACCTCGTTCTCCACCGTTACATCAGCCCAAGCGCAACTTCCGCCAGCCAAAAGAATAACCACCATAACCAACCGTTTCATCGCACGTCCCTCCAGGCAATCGTCTAATGCCGTTTCTCATCGGACATCTCAGCCGACGCCACCAAGCGCTTGGCCAGTTCATCGATCTGTTTGCGCATCGCATCGATCGGTTCCTGCAACGTTGGTAAGCGCAGGACCATCCGACCTTCGGCATCCAAGAGCGTAATCACCGCTGAATGGTTAAAGTTTCCATCCGCTAGCTGGCGATACCGAACCCCCAAAACGGCGGCCAACTCCTGTACGGCCGAGGGGGAGACTTGTAGCAGCGACCAGTTTGCAGAAAGACCCTGCGCATTCGCCAGCTCCTTCAACACCGTCGGCGTGTCCCGCTCAGGATCGAGGCTGACCAGTAGGATCCGCAGACGCCCTTTGGCTAAATCAGACACGGCCCTTTCGATCTCTTTCAACTTATGAACAATCACCGGGCAGGTATAGGTACAGTGTGAATAGAACATCGCGATCAACACCAACTGCCCGCGAAATTCAAGCCAGGCCATCGATCGATCGGCCTGATCGCGCATCGATATCGCCAGCTGGTAAACCGAGTCGCCGGGCGTTACAGCTGCTGGCGCCAGCGGTTCATCATGCAGATGGTGACCGATCTGCTTCAATGGAGAGCGCCGTAAATCACCACGCCGTCCGCAATGAATCAGCAGTATCACGATCCAACAGACCACGATCCTCGAGGTACCGTTTAGCAAAGCCGATTGCTGCATAACGCTCAAAACCCTTTCCGGTCGAAGTTTCGTGCACAACGAAATCCCAACCTTTTTGCGGTCGAACGGGCGGTTAGCGACGCGCGAAACGCGGCTCGCATGAAATTGGCATAATCGGACTTATCCTGCGCATTGGCCGCACCCGCTCCACAAAACTGTTGTTTATCCCCACCACCATTCTCACGACTATCACCTCCGACCATGATCGAGGGGAGATCATCGATCCATTCCCAGATCAAGCCATGAAGGTCGTAGATCCCCCAAACATTGGACCGGCTTTCCCCGACCTCGATCGGCTCATCGTCCGCCGGTTTCGAATACCAGGATAAGATCGTTTGCAACCAAAGTGGATCATTTCGCCCGTCAACGGCCTTATCCGAGGCCGCAGCCGCAAACTCCCATTCCTGTTCCGTGGCCAGGCGCGCCTTGCGATTTTGGCAATAAGCACGTGCAGCAAACCAGCTGACCCACACCACGGGTTGATGCTGTTTATCGGGGTTACCCAAATCGGTCTCAGTCCGCCAGTCCGAGAGATACCGCTCGTCGGCAAACAGCGACGGAACATGCCCTTTTTGCCATTCAGGATTCATCCGCACAAAATCGAGGAACTGTCCCTGGGTGACCGGTAAGCGATCTAGCCAAAACGGTTTGATATCGACCGTTTCAGCCTTTTCGCCGCCACGAAACAACGGTCGATACCGCCCAGGGCCGACGATCGTCATCTCAGTCGACATCAGTGTGCCGACGATCAATAGATTGAAACCCACGCCTTGCATCATCATGCCTTTTCAAGCCGGTCAGCCCTGCACAATCACCTGTGATCGCACCATAAGCGCGACGCAGACTATTCCTGCTGCAAAATCTGCTGATGTCGCGAATCAGCGATTATTTCGCCGCCCCAGGCACCGGCTTAAGGGTCGCCCGAACACGAGCAACCTCATCTCGCGTGACGCGATCGCCACCACGGTTGCCGAGGTTATTCCGTACATAGGTCAGAATATTTGCGACCTCGTCATCATTGAGCTGGCTCATCGGAGGCATGACAGAGTTATAAGACGCGCCATTCACCACAACTGGACCGGTGAGCCCATTCAACACGATTTCAACCGAACGCCGTTCATTCGCCATCAAAAAGTCAGACCCGGCAAGTGGCGGAAAAACACCGACGATTCCTTTTCCATCGACCTGATGACAGGTTGAACAGGTACCCATATAAAGCGTCTTTCCCGCGGCGACCTGTTGTTCCAGCGTGAGCTCTCCTGTTTGCAACGATTTGGCAGCCGCAGCGACTGCCGTGGAGGAGGAGGCCTTATCGCTGAGATAAATCGCGTCGACTTCTTTCCCCGAGTAAATCGCTTTATTCTCCGCCCCTTCGACCTTCATCATGCCGAGCGCGCCCTTATTAAACGCTCGAAAAATCGAGTGATCGACTAAAACGTAGGTTCCGGGAACATCGACGGTATATTCCACAATTGCGGAGCCGCCCGCGGGAACGAGGGTGGTCTGCACATTCTCCTGAAGTTTAGAACCCCCTTCGGTATAGACGCGATCGAAGATTTCCCCGATCAGGTGAAAACTGCTGACCAGATTAGGGCCCCCATTCCCGACATAGAGTCGGACCTTCTCACCGACCGTCGCTCTCAACGCCTTGTCACCAACAAGTGACCCTTCAGCGCCATTAAAGACCACGTAGGTGGCGTTTTCTTCGATCGCTTTTTGCATGTCAAACGGTTGCAGCCCTTTTTCACGATATTTCCCGACCGTATAAAAATCTCCCTGCATCAGATAATATTCTCGATCGACGGGGGGAAGGCCGCCCGGTGGTTCGACAAGGATCAGGCCATACATCCCATTGGCAACATGCATTCCAACCGGAGCAGTGGCGCAATGGTAAACATATAACCCCTCATTTAAGACCTGGAAGGTAAATTGCGATTCATGGCCCGGCGCCGTAAACGAGCTAGCGGCTCCCCCTCCCGGACCGGTAACGGCGTGAAGATCGATATTGTGCGGCATCTTATTGCCAGGATGATTCTTGAGATGAAATTCGATCGTATCGCCTTTCATCACGCGAATGAATTTCCCTGGAACCTTTCCGCCGAATGTCCAGAAGGTATAATCGACACCGTCTGATATCGGCATCACAACTTCTTGCACCTCAAGATCAACCCGCAGCTTTTTGCGGTTCTTCCGCTGAATCGGTGCTGGAACCGACGGTGCGTCGGTGATGATCGCCAGTTCCGGCGTCTTGGGCGCTTCGGCATAGCTTAACGCAGTCGTCATTAGAAAACCCATGACAAGCATGGTTGTGCCAAAGTGCTTCTTCCGTCCCATCGATAACTCCTCTCGTTTCATTGCCTCTTCTCCTCGTTGGTGTATCCTCGTGGGGGTTTGACAAAGGCTTTTTAGCGCAATCTCCTATTGTTTAACTTGATCGAAATCATCTTTTGGATTTCTGATAACGCGACAATCAATACTTTTTTATCCGCTAAAGAATCATGGTCGAGTGGCCGATATCATGATTAAGCCCTGTGTCGTTTTCGTCTTTCTCTCTAGGTCGTTGTACCGCAGATAGAGATTTTCCGATGAACCGAACGATCGTTACCGTCTTAATCACTTTTCTATCGATCCTCGCGACCCGGACTGCGGTAGCCACGGATCTAAACACCGTACAGCTCCATGGCTACGGCTCGTGGGGCTACGCGCGAACGGACGGAAACGATTATATCAACGGTGACGAATCCGGGAACTGGGATTCTTCTTACTTCGCTCTCGCGATCGCGGCTAGTCCCATCGATCGCCTGGAGATCAATGCCCAGGTTTTTTGGGGTGAAGGGATCTTAGACCCGCTCGAAGAAGAATATCGAATCGAACTGTTCAAATATGCATTTGCCAACTGGCGCGTTTCGGATGGATTGCAGGTGCTTGTCGGAAAAGTTAAACATCCGTTTGGTATCTATACTGAAATCTTTGATGTCGGCACCTTAAGACCCTTCTTTAGCCTTCCAAATTCTGTCTATGGGCAGGCCGGCAATATCGCCGAGGCTTATAACGGCATCGGATTTCGGGGTGACCTTGATCTCGGAAACGACTGGGCCGCTGATTACGACCTTTATGTCGGGCGCCTGGTCTGGCAATCGTTCAATCCCAGGGCCTTCTTCGCTGAACTTGATCCTGAAGATGACACACCCTTGGCAGAATTAGGCGCCGAGGGCGATATCCGCGACATCGTCGGCGCCCGTCTCGTGGTTCATACCCCGATCATCGGCTTAAGCGTGGGGTTGTCTGGATTCTCAGGTCAAGAAGATGACTTTCCGCGCCACCATACGGTTTATGGCGCCCATCTCGAATATGTGACCGATCATGCCAGCCTGCGGTCCGAATATGTCCACCGCTTCAGCAGCAGTAGCTCCGGGCTTAAGGCCGACTCCGCATATGTCGAAACCAGCTATTATCTCACGGACCATTGGCAGGGCTGTGCCAGATATGAATGGACAGACGTCTCGCTCGACGGCGTCGATACCAGTGCCGCTCCCTCTCTCCTGCGGCACGTCGAATATGGGGTGGGAATCAATTATTGGGTAAACCCTTATTTTGTTTTCAAACTCTCTTATCATTACGTCGATGGCAACCGCTATGCGCACACCTTAGACACGGTGCTCGATGAAATCGCGCAAGGCACCCTAAAAACAATCACGAATCTAGGTTCATTCGGGGCTCAATTCTCATTTTGATCAAAAGGATTCGACCATGACCCGGATTTGCAGGGAGAGTATCATCATCTATTTCACCATCGGTACGGCTGTCGCATCGGATATGCCGTCCCACATCGAGAATGCGAAGCCGTCGGCTTACAAAATCGTTGTTCATGCCGAAAACAGCCTCGATACCCTGCCGCTCGAAACAGTTCGCCAATATTTTTTGAAGAAGAAGACCAATTGGCCCAGCGGGCAACGGGTTTTGCCCGTGGATCTTCACGAAACCTCCTCATTACGGGAGCTCTTCTCTCAACAGATTTTACAACGCAAGGTTCGCTCGGTTCGCGCGTACTGGCAAAAAAACATCTTTTCCGGACGCGCTGTCCCACCACCCGAAAAGAAAAGCGATGCGGATGTCATGAGCTATATCCGCGAGCATAAGAACGCCATCGGTTACGTCTCGAGTAACTGCGTACTCTCAGCGGAATTAAAAGTGGTTCAGGTCGACCCGCACGAAAAAAAGTTAGATTTCTAACCCCCCCGAGTTTGGCGGATGAGATTTAATCGCCTACTTCGCAATCTCCGCATTAAGAATAAGCTATTACTGCAACCGTTTCTCGCTACAGCCGCATTCCTTCTCATTCTGCTGGTATTCCTTTTTTTGCAAGCCCGAATCGGTGCGCTCACCATCGGAATCGAGACCGTCTTCTACCCATCGCTAGAAGTCAGTCAAGATCTTGAGCAGAAGCTGCGAGTCATGCAGCGCAGCCTCAAGGATGCCGTGGCGACCGAAGATGAAGATGCAATTCTCGAAGCCGACGAGATCCATCGGCAATTGCTGGATTTGATGATCATCCAAAACAACCAGATCCTTGGTCACCTGAAAGACGACTATCTGGCCTATTATGAGTTGGCGAGAAATACGACGTTGCGGATGATCGCGGGTGAAACAGATGAGGCGTTGACTCACGATCTCAAGATCATGACCAATAAGTATAACGCCATCACGCATCTTCTGTCGGCCGAGACGCAACGCAATAAGAAGGAAATGGCCGCCGCGTTTGCCGAAACCCGAAAGCATCTACGAGATTCATTGGTCGTCATCGCCGCCGTCACCCTACTCTGCATTCTCCTGCTTGGACTGTTATCGATAGTCCTTACCAACCTCATTTCAATACCTCTTAAGAGTGTTGTCGCGGTTGCCCATCACTTGTCGCGTGGCCGCATCGATGTCGATTTACAGATCGATGCTAAGGATGAACTGGGCGATCTCGCGCTCGTCTTTTCTAATCTCGCGGAGAACACCAAGCGCCTGGCAACCGCTGCGATTGCGATTGGTCATGGCGACTATTCCGTCTTGATGCCGGTCCGAAGTGACGACGACTCGTTGGGGAACGCGCTTAATTTGATGAGGCACAATCTTCAAACCAGCAGCAAAAAAATCGAGGCTCAGACTTGGCTAAAAACCGGGCTCACCGATCTGAATAACACCATGCGTGGGGAACATGACGTCTCGACGCTTGCGCAAAACATCATCAGCTACGTTTGCAAATTTCTCAATGCGCCGATCGGCGCGCTCTACATGGTTAATGAGTCGGACGCTAGCCAAATTGGGATGATCGCGAGTCATGCCCATCTGGCAGCTGCTGGCGTCACCACAAGTTTCGGGTTTGGGGAAGGCCTTGTCGGCCAAGCCGTATTTGAAAAGAAGGGTATCGTAACGACGAAGATCCCCGCGACCTATCTAAACGTACGTTCGGGGCTCGGAACGGCTACACCGCACTATATCCACATCATCCCCTTTCTGTTTGAAAACGAAGTCAAAGGTGTGCTCGAAATCGGTGCCTTCGAACCTGTAACCAGCTTGCAGCAGGAATTTTTACTGCAAACCACCGAAAGCATCGGGATTGCCTTCAATACGGTTCAGTCTTTCGTCCATACCGAAGAGCTTTTACACAAGACGCAAAGACAGGCCGATGAATTACAGCATCGTCAAGCGGAACTCAAGCAGAGCAATCAAGAACTCGAGAAACAAACCCAAGCCTTAACCGCCTCGCAGGAACGGCTGCATACCCAGCAGGAAGAATTACGAAAGACTAACGAAGAGCTTGCACAACAGGCCGGGCGATTAGAGCAGCAAAAAAATCAGATCGACCATAAAAATAAAGAACTCGAGCTACGCCAAACCGAAATCGAGGCGCAGTCGCAGCAATTGAAGTTGGCTAATAAATACAAATCGGAGTTTTTGGCCAACATGTCCCACGAACTACGCACCCCATTGAATAGTCTGCTCATTCTTTCCAATATACTGGCGGAAAATAAAGACAATAATCTAAGCGCTAGACAAGTCGACTTCGCCAAAACAATCGCCTCAGCGGGTACCGATCTGTTGCGCTTAATCAACGATATCCTCGATCTCTCAAAGGTGGAAGCTGGAAAAATCGAGTTGCACCTGGAAAAAGTTTATATCAACGACATGATTGCTAACATGGAAAGAAATTTCAATCCGATCGCCGAGAAGAAAGGCCTTGAATTTCGAATCGATCGAAAAGATGGAATCCCCGACTACATCTTTACGGACGGTCAACGCGTTGAACAGATCATCAAAAACCTGCTCTCCAACGCCTTCAAATTCACGTCAACCGGTGCGGTGACATTAAGCTGCTTTCTCGGCGGTGAACCAGACCGTGTGGCCCTCGCCGTTACCGATTCCGGAATCGGTATTCCCGAGGAAAAGCAAGAGGAGATTTTTGAAGCTTTCAAACAAGCCGATGGCAGCACCCAGCGACGCTATGGTGGCACCGGGCTCGGGTTATCCATATCCAAAGAGCTCGCACACTTTCTTGAGGGGAAGTTACGCTTAAAAAGTATCAAACAGGTTGGAAGCACCTTTACCCTATATTTGCCATTTCGTCATTCGCAAACAAAGATCGCTACTCTCGACACAGCGCCAATTGACAACGGTTCAAGCAGGTCTGAGAACGCTCATCCAACCCTAGCGTTAAATCATCCCGACCCACCCTCCGAATCGACCGTTCCGCCAGAGGGACGTATCCTGTTGATCATCGAGGATGACAAACCGTTCGTGAAAATATTAAGCGATTTGGCGATGCAAAAAGGGTTCTATCCGCTGGTCGCACAAGATGGCCGCTCGGGTGTCGAGTCCGCGATACAGCATCGACCTGCCGCAATCGTCCTTGATATCGGATTGCCCGAGTGGGATGGCTGGGCGGTGATGGAACGGCTTAAACGGAATCCCAAGACGCGCCACATACCCGTTCACTTTATCTCTGGATCAGATGACAGGCTGCACGCGTTAAAAATGGGCGCCATCGGCTTTTTACAGAAGCCGATTAGCTTAACGTCGTTGGAGACCGCATTTTCAAAAATCGAAGAAACCATATCGCAAACGGTGAAATCGGTCTTAGTTGTTGGAGGCGATGACCATCAGCAGAACGAGATCCTTCAACTCGTCGGTGGTGATACCGTGGCAATGACTCTCGCACGTAGCGGTCAAGACGCCCACGGCCACTTACAAGAGCGCCGCTTCGATTGCGTCATCCTCGAGATGAATTTAGCCGATATGTCCGGCTTCGATTTTCTTGAGCTGGTGGAGCAAGACGCAACCCTCATCAAACCACCGATCATTGTTTACACGAGCGACGAGCTCGACAGCGATCTTAAGACTCGACTGCGGAACTATACCGAAGGGAATCTGGTCAAATCTGTGAAATCACCGGAACGTTTACTTGAAGAGGTTACGTTGTTTTTACATCAACTGGAGCAAACCTTACCCGCGGAAAAGCAACAGATGTTAAAGGTCGCTCATGACAAACAGAGCATCTTTCAAAACAAGAAAGTCCTGCTTGCGGACGACGACATGCGTAACGTTTTCGCCTTGAGTGCCGCCTTAGAAAATCTCGACATGGAGATTCTAATCGCTAAAAATGGACGAGAGGCCTTAAACAAGCTGGACGAACAGCCCGACGTCGATCTGATCCTCATGGATATCATGATGCCCGAAATGGATGGGTATGAGGCGATGCGTGAAATTCGCAAGCAGCGGCGCTTTGATCGCGTGCCGATTATCGCGGCTACCGCAAAGGCGATGAAAGGTGATCGACAGAAATGTATTGACGCAGGAGCGAATGACTATATTTCTAAGCCGATCGATACTGAACAGTTATTGTCGTTGATTCGCGTATGGTTGTATCAATGACGAAGCTGCCTTATAACACCATGATAACATCGTTATTACAGCATGCCCGAATGGCCCGAGGCGATGACTGATCAGAAAATAAATCTATTGTTGGTCGATGATCGAGAAGAAAATCTATTGGCTTTAGCCGGTATTCTCGATTCGCCCGAGCTTAATCTCGTTAAAACAACCTCTGGCCAGCAGGCGCTTGAGGCGTTGCTTGCGTATGACTTTGCCCTCATTCTGCTTGACGTCCAAATGCCGAATATGGATGGGTTTGAAACAGCCGAACTGATCCGAGGACGTGAAAAGACGAAACAGATCCCGATTATTTTTCTAACGGCGATCAGCAAAGAGGATCAGTATCTGTTTCGCGGTTACGAATCGGGTGCGGTCGATTACCTCTTCAAGCCGGTCGACGCAAAGATCCTCCGCAGTAAAGTGACTGTGTTTTTAGCTCTTTACCAACAGAAACGACAAATCGAGCTGTTAAACGAACAACTGAAGCGACTTTCGATTACGGATGGGATCACCGAGATTTACAATCACCGCTACTTTCAAGATCAGCTGCAGGTTGAAATCGAGCGAGCGCACCGCCATCGGCATCCCGTGGTGCTCTTGATTATCGATGTCGATCATTTTAAAGAGATCAACGATGCCCATGGACATCCGCTGGGGGATAACGTCCTCGCCGGAATCGCCGCACTTTTTAAATCTGCCACACGCAAGATCGACACCGCCGCCCGGTATGGGGGAGACGAATTTGCGCTCATCTTATCTAACACGGATAAACAGGGCGGGCTAAAACTCGCCGAGCGCATTCGCAAGCAGATCGAATCGTTAACCCTCGCGTTGCCTGATCAACAGGGTTCTGTTTCCGTAACCATCAGCGTCGGCCTGGCGGGGTTCCCGAGCGATGCCCAGACGCATATTGAGCTGATAAAAGCGGCCGACAAAGCGCTCTACGTCGCCAAAAAACTCGGCCGAAATCGGGTAAGCGCCGCGTGATGTTAATACACCAATCGCGCGTATCCATCAGTTCGCAGCAGAAACCGAACAGTTCATATGATGGAGCTGTTTCAGCTCTTCTAATCGGGTGACCTTGACAAATAGATTTTGAACCACCGGGCTATCCACGGCATGTGCGCGAGCGGCAGTCTCCAGGGCGGTGATCGCCGCTTCCAGAATCCTGCAGAATTTCTTATGCTCACCATTCTGCGCGAACTTTTCTGCCTCAGCCACCTGGCGATCTGGCGGATGTTGCTGCGTACTCAACGATTGTGTCATCGCGAAAAGGTTCCCGAGCAAAAAGACAATATCGGCCGAACGATCATCAAGCAGCGTCTGATCGGTGATCTGCTGGCCCAGCAGAAAAACCGCTATCAGATTTTTCCATTCGGTCACTGTTTTGCCAGAGATCTCTGGGAAGAGCTCCCGGAGTTGACCAAACGAGATATCAACGGATGGTGTCCCAGAACCGGGTCTCGTCAACATCGCGCCCAGTCCACATGCAAGCAGGCCGATCACAGCCGCAGTCGGATTGAGGCGACCGAAAATAAGGGAAGTAGCCTGGGCTACGGCACCCGAATCGTGTCGCTCCCATTGCTCCAATCGCTCCATAAGAACAAACTCTCTGAAATGGCTTCGCTGACGGTCGTACCAGAGCTGCTTAAATTCGACATCGATTTGGGGATATTTCTTTCTTAAGCGGCTCAGATCAGATTCGTCGATAATCTCCCGGAACGCAAATTGATAACCAAAACCGGAGGCGGGGTTGAACGCCGCTTGTTGAAACTTCCGCGCTGTCCCAGGAAACTTCGCCCGCGTATCTTCCAAATATTCCGGTAATTGATGAATCAGTAAGAACTTGGCCGATTGAGCTGGTGCAGTCATAAATCTTCCTCCTCAAGACATCTTATATAGGGTGAATATCGGACGTTTTCAAATGGAGTTGCGACTGTTTGCAATCCGTTCAGACCAACCGGCGCAACAAATCCGGTTAATCGCCGATTGGGATAAAGTTATGGAAGGGCGCTAACTTAACAGAAGCAGGAAGCAGTGCTCGTTTCTCACCCTCAGCTTGGCGTCATCGACAGCCCCTTTTGGCAGCTTCTCGGAGCTTATTTAACCCTGGATGAACTAAAAAACATCGCGAACGCTCCGGCTGGAACGATATTCCAGAGCAGCGGGGATACCGATATCGCATTGGGCCTGCAACAGCTAAACCTTGCCAACGGGAAGCTGCGGTCGGTTTGGCACAACGGGAAAAGGACCGAAGTGATTGATGTGCATGACCTGTGGGCCTACCGACAGCAATCGATGCAATACGGAACCCATGTCGCGGAAGCGTTGTATCGGGTGGAGCAAAGCCGCTTTCTGCGGCTGTTTGAAACGATTGTCGCCACCGCAGATCCTACCGACCCGCGGCGAAGTCTGCTCAGTGGCATTCAACGTAGCGCGACCACGATCCCAATCCCGATGACCTCCAACCTGGGAGCACACCCCGTTTCAGCGGCACTCCTATTGCTTGCTGGCGCCACACTCTTTCTGACGCAAAAAGCCCCACCTGAACTTTCGGGCCGGATTCCGGCTTTTGAAGCCGATCCGAGTGAAGCCTTTATTCGTTATTTCAAAGCGATCACCCGTGGCCTTGTGGAAGGGGGGATCATCGGTTCCTCCGGAGCTGTAGCCACGCAACTCGCCATGGAGCGTTCGCTGCCGGAGATCGTTTGGCAATCGAAACCGTTTCAACAGCTCAAAGACCAACTGGAGGAGATGAAACTTGACCCATTCTGCGACTTCTTTCGCAAGATCGACCGATTGGTGAAAAAGGCGCTCCAAGGGCAAAACCAGCTTGGAACGCGCTTTAGTGAATTTTTGCGAGACGGCATTCAACAGGGGCGCAGCCTATCGGAGCTGCTGATCGCGATCCAGGCCACTGCCGACCAAGCGGGCCTCACAACCGGAGATGAACTCCTCCGCCTCCTACAGATCCACTTCGTCGCCTCCTACGTGCTGCAGTTACGAGGGCAAAACTGCCCGCCGGTTGATCCGCCCGGCCCAAACTAAGCGACCCTCAGGCAGTGTGGAAACTAAGTATCCATGCAACTTTTTAAGCGGCTGGCAGATAATACGAATATTGGACCTCTTGGGCTTTCTAAGAATGCTCCCATGTTCTGGTTATAATCATTGGCGACAAATTTTCGCACCCTTCGCAACAATCTCAATAGGCCGGTCGATAGCATAAGATCCTTTTTTCTATCTAGATTTGGTACTGGTGATGCGTCATGTGGGCCGTTACACTGGAATGATTGAGGGGTAGGGATGATGGTCGGGTCGATGGGCGGAAGGGATGGGGCTGCAGCCAGCAGTCGACCTGAGACAGCGTTGGAACTGTTGCAACGGTGCTCCAAACAACAGGTCACTCCGGGTTCCCAGACCCGGTTTGGTTTTACCTTGGGGCAGTTCCAGCGATTAGATTCATATTTCACGTCTCACCATATTTACCATGGCGTCGCCGATCAGGTTCATCGGTTGGTCGAACGGCCGCAACTATTTCATTGGTTAGCGACGCGATCCCATGCTGATCGAGGGCTGGGGTTTGGCCAGGGAGCGATGCTTGTTAAGAAATCTAGCGGACAATGGGAAGCGCTTCTTGACGACTATGACGGACTTGAACGGCGCGATCTGTTTGCTGCAGCGTTGGTATTTAGCGAATTCGTTGCGCGACCTAACGAAGCGCTACCGATGCTGGTGATAACCACGGGAGACGCGGCCGGATCCACGCCGCTTTTTGCCTGGATAATGGGTTTTGTCATCAATGCTCCTCCGGTTTCCGGTCTAGGTTCGGCCGTGGTTGAGACAGCTGTCGCAAGTTTTGGCTACCTGGCTATGCTTGGCTTATCGCTGCTCGTGGGTACATTCAAAGCCGTGCAGGATAGCGGGAAACCAGCTCCGGATGATCTGCTGCTGGGACCGTTGCCGTTGGGCGGAAACGGCTACAGCTGTCAGTTGGTACCAGCCGATCATGCCCGTGGACGGCCAACGCGATCCGCTGTCGGCGGTCGGCCGCTGGCATCGCTGTCCGATTTTATTAATAGTGTGAGGGAATGGCTCAAGGAATCTGCTGACGTGTCGGATGACCGTCTACTCGCCAATCTGTCGGACAGCCATCTCTGCTGGATATATCAGCAGCTATTTCGGGAATTTCCAAAATTTGACCCAGAACTCAGTATCGACGACAGGTTGAATCTGATAAATGAGATGATGTTAGTCGATGGCGCTGAAAAGCTTGCACACTACGTTCGTCTGCTGCAAGTGGCCGACGAAATGATGCGTCGCGGGATCAACTGTCGACAGGAGAAATGGCAAACACTCAGCAACCTCACGCCAGGCCAAGAGCTGGTTCTGAATAAACGTCTCGAATGGGTCCTAAAACGCTATATCCAGTTGGCCGCGCAGTTCTTGCGCAATCCAAAAGGCTTCCGCGGGGGTAACGGTAGTCGGTCCGACCGATCGCTTTTTAACGAGTTGGCCGAATTAATCGAGGCGTTGGGAATATTAATCCCTGGGATGACGCTTCCCGATTTGGCTGCGCTACACTTGACCAATCTCGAGATCCGACGCAATCTCGCTCAACAACGCGATCAATGGTTTCATCCAGGTTTTCCCGACATCGATGACAGGGTGTGGACGGAATGGGAACGACGCTCGGGTGATCGATCCGTGCAGTCTGTGGGAGCCGAGCGGCGTCAGCAACTGCAAAACACTGAAGGTATCGATTCCGTTCCGATTGCAA